>Ga0265293_10000790_pt1 | contig 72754 bp, 59 predicted proteins | sample Munlanlewell138R_FD_192505 | JGI IMG/M metagenome (GOLD analysis project Ga0265293, IMG submission 192505) | Leachate microbial communities from a municipal landfill in Southern Ontario, Canada - Leachate well 138R | ecosystem: Engineered > Solid waste > Landfill > Unclassified | place: Canada... | reverse complement strand
TATACATGCTCTGGAGATATATAACGGCAACCGGACAGCTAAAAGTATTGAGGAAGGCTATCCTATAAGTATTTTAGATCAATGCCTTGACCGTAACATCAAAATTTGGGCAGCAGCCAACCCGGATTGTCACAGGTGGGATGTCAAACTTTTTGATGGCCCATTTAATGGATACAGTGTGGTGTTTGCTGAAGAATTGACCCGGGAAGCAATTCTGACTGGCTTAAAAGAAGGAAGGTTTTATGCCTCTACCGGCCTTGAAGTGCAAGAAATCAAAGTTAGTGATGATTCTATAACCGTATATTCAAGCCAAGCGACAACTATCTCCTTTATTGGCGCAGGCGGCAAGATAATAAAGCAGGTAAATGGTGAAAGTGCAAGCTACCAGTTTACAGGCAATGAAAAATATATACGTGTCCAGTTGAAATCCGACCATGTACCTGACTTACGCGTTCCTGGCTTCCCTGTGAAAGCATGGCTGCAGCCAGTATGGGTCTGTACCGATTAGTGATTACATATGCCTTTATTTGGAATATGAAAATGATAACAAGTAATCAAACAATAACGAAAGTAAAAAATAAGATATTGTTATAAAAATCTGCATGGGTTATTATAAGAATACACCTACTAATACTACAGAGTTAATTTCAAAACGCATTTATGTGCTTTGTTTAAAATAACAGCGAGCACTTTAATTCGATCATACTTAAGTAAGATAATTTAAGTTGTAGTGCTAAATAAATACAAAATACTTGAATTCACACCTGACTATAGGAGGAATAATTTTGAACACAGCAATAAAAATTCGGAAGAACCTGTTTTCCAAAAGAAAATTTAAAATATCAACGAGGCAGTTGCAGCTTCAGAGCATGATATTACCTGGGGTTATTTTCCTACTAATCTTCGAATATTTCACATATTATGGGATGCTTATAGCTTTTCAGGACTATAATGTTGTAAGAGGCTTTTTTAGTTCGCCATGGGTAGGGTTTAAGCATTTCAAATTCCTTTTTTCGGATCCTAACATGTTCTTAGTATTGAAAAACAGCCTGGCAATTAATTTACTCCAGTTAATTTTTGCCTTTCCGGCGCCAATAATATTTGCTTTGCTTATTAATGAAGTACCTAGCCTGCCATTTAAAAAAGCAACCCAAACCATTTCCTACCTTCCACATTTTGTGTCTTGGGTCATATTCGGGGGAATGATTATAAAGCTGCTATCACCTGATGAAGGCGCTATAAATGAAATATTAATGGCACTTGGTATTTTGAAAGAACCTGTATTGTTCATGGCAAAACCTGAGTATTTCTGGTTTATTGTTGTGCTTGCAGGAATAATAAAAGGAACTGGATGGGGATCCATACTATATATAGCTGCAATATCCGGTGTAGATACAGAATTATATGACGCAGCAACAGTTGATGGTGCGGGACGTTTTGCTAAAATGAGATATGTGACTCTACCTTCAATTTCACTGACAATTATGATTATGCTGATATTTGAAATCAGTAGAATATTAAACACAGGGTTTGATAGGATTTGGATCTTTCAGAATTTTCTGAACATCAGTACCAGTGAGGTATTTGAAACATATACGTATAAAATAGGCATTGAAAAGCTTAAGTTTTCATATGGAACAGCAGTAGGTCTTACAAAATCAGTTGTATCGGTAGTGTTATTGACATGCGCCAATTTTGCTTCAAGGAAATTAACTGAAAATAGCTTATTCTGATAGGAGAGGAATGTTTTTATGCATTTGATACCGCAAAATATTAAAGATAGGATATTTAATATATTTTTATACTTTATCATGATTAATGTAATTATTGTTACATTATATCCATTCTGGAATTGCCTTGTTGGGTCGTTGAACGAGGGGTTCGATTACATAAAGGGAGGAGTGTACTTTTTTCCTAGAAAATTTACACTGGAAAACTACAAGATAGTTTTACGAGATGATGTTATTATGTCTTCATACAGGGTTACCATACTAAGGACTATTATAGGTACTGCCACTCACGTCATTTTTACTGCAGTTTTTGCTTATGCCTATTCTAGAAAAATACTTAAAGGTAAAACCTTTTACATGATATTCTGTCTTATTACCATGTATTTTGGAGGAGGATTGATACCACAGTATATTCTCTATAAACAGCTAAATATCCTCAATACTTTTTGGGTGTATATTATTCCGGGATTGTTAAGCTTCTGGCATGTAATTATACTGCAGGCATTTTTTAGAGGTATTCCTGATTCTTTAAGTGAATCGGCTATGATGGATGGCGCAAACGAGTATGTGATATGCTGGAAAATTATCATGCCTCTGGCAAAGCCGGTTTTAGCCGCAATAGCGCTGTTTACCGGAGTCGGTCACTGGAATTCATACATGGACTCAATGATGTTTACTACATCTAAATCCCTTCAAACGGTTCAAGTTTATCTTATGAGAATCATCAAAACTCAGGAGATGGCAACACAGATGGCTAACGAAGCTGGACAGGATATATTAGACGGCGGCGGTAAGGTTAATGCAGTTACTATCCAACTTGCAACGATGATGGTCACAACCATTCCAATTATATTTATTTATCCCTTTATGCAGAAGTACTTTGTAAAGGGAATGATGGTAGGCGCTATTAAAGGTTGAAAGGTACGAGCAATAGTTCAAGCCTTAAAACATATAATTCGAAGGCATTAGAGTTTTCGAAAGAACAATATTTTTAAAGGAGGTATTTTTGTGAAAAAAGCTATGAGGTTAGCGAGTATAATTCTAATGGTAGCATTGATTTTTAGCTTTGCTGGAGGTTGCACACCCAGTGGACAGAACGCTACTATTTCCACACAGGGTACACAGGATGGGACACCTACTAAGGAGGATGAGAAGAAGACAGGACCAAGCTGGTCGTGGGATACTTCGCCATTTGAAATCAAGAACTGGTATGTCGGAGTGCCTACATTTAACAAGGAGTGGGATCCGGAAAACTGTATGCTTGACAAAATAATTTTCGACAAAACAGGTTTGGAAAAAGTTGAGTTCACAATTTCAGCTACTGCTCAAAATGAAAAACTTAATGCTATGATTGCTTCAAATTCAATGCCCGATGTAATTACTGTTGTAGTAAATAACAGTAAGGAGCTTATAAAAATTCTGGAGGAGGAAGGTCTGGTCGAATCCCTTTTTGATCTGATGGAAGAACATGCTCCTACGTTTACCGATGAAGCCAAAAAAGCTGAAACAATGGTTAACTACTGGATGAGAGAAGATGGGAAGATGTATGGTATCCCAAATAGATCAGCTACAGGAAGGGAAGAAAGAGTGGTTCCCAAATATACAACCTTAAGAACGTACGCTCGCAAGGACTATATGGAACAGCTCAACATAAAGCCTGAGGATTTGAATACACAGGATGGCATGGTTGAGGCTCTTAAAAAGTTTAAGGATTCAGGAATTACAGATGATGGAGCATATGTTTATCCTATGCTAATGACTGAAATAAAAAAGCCATATACAGATTATGAGTTTGTTGCACAACACTTTGGGTTTAGTAATGAAGATGACCAGGGCAACTATGTTCAGGCTATAAAAGATCCAAAATATTATGAAATGCTTCAATTCATGAACAGACTCTTCAGAGAAGGAGTATTTACTGAAAGAAATATAATCATGAAATTGGCAGAAGCTAGAGAAATAGCGGCTTCAAGCAGATTTTTCTTGCATTTCGGGCACGATGCAATTACATCTCAGTGCAGGGATGCTACAAAAACAACAAACGGAGAAATATATTACTTGCCTGTAGGACCGGTAAGATCAAATGATGGAGGCGATCCTGCGTTTGCATTAGAGTCAGGTGGAACAGGATGGGCAGTTACATACATCACAAAAAATGCAACGAATAAGGATCGTATCATAAAATTAATGGAGTTCCTTTACTCAAGAGAAGGGAATATCCTTTGCCATTTTGGTGTTGAAGGCGAAACATACGAAATTGATAAAGATGGCTTGTATACTCATACGGATAATTATAAAAAGGAATTGGCAGCAGATCGTGCACTTGCAGAAAAGAAATACGGGCTTGGTACCTTCTGGATGCTTGATGACCGTGTGTTTATAAATTCAATTAATAAAGATAATTTTACACCATACGATGACATGGAGATTCAATTACAAATGTTTGAGGATATAAATAAAAACTCAGAACGCTATTCTTATATTAATGATTGTTATCACCACAAAAATGTTGATCCTGAAGCAGGAACACCAGAGTCGGATATAAATGCTCAGGTAAACATATATCTTGACCAGCAGGTAATAAAGATCATTTCTGCAAAAACTGCAGAGGAGTTTGACAGTTTTTATGAAGAAGGAGTAAAAAGAGCTGAGGAATTAGGGCTTAATGAGCTCTGGGAAGTACAGAATGCCAATTACCAAGCAATGAAGAAAAAGTTGGGAGTTGACTTTGCTTTCCCACGTAATAAAAACTAATTGAGGTTTAGTGCATTGATTTTGTTAGTGATTGCTTTATTTTTTGAAGAGGATTAAACTATAGTGGGGTTTTGCTCCACTATAGCTTAACTAAAAAAAGGATTGCTTAAAATATGTTGAGAAAAGAGTTCGTGGACAGTCTAAATATTTTTGAACAAAAGCAGATGTTTTTTAATGATGAAAGGCTTGAGAATGTTAAGCATACTAGCTATGCGTATACGATAAAACAATATGAAAGCCTTGAACAATGGGAAGTAAGAAAGCAGCAGTTAAAAGAAAAAATATTAATGAGTTCAGGTTTTTATGGGTTAGACTTAAAATCAGAACTGAATTATCAAATTTATGACAGAACAGACATTGATGATTTTATTGTATATAAAGTTATTTTTGAAAGCCAGCCCGGCTTTTATGTTACGGGAAATTTGTATCTTCCCCAGCTCATTAAAGGACTTATCCCTGCAGTGATGGTTCCGCACGGTCATGCAGCAAGCGGACGCTTAGCACAGTCAGAATTAAGAGATTATCCATTATTGTGTGCGAATTTTGCTAAAATGGGATATGCGGCTTTTGGCTACGATATGATAGGTTATAATGACAGCATGCAATTTAAGCACGAAAGCATGGGGTTTGAAGAGGAGTTATGGGGAATAGGCATATTTGGGCTGCAGCTTCTTAACAGCATAAGAGGTGTTGACTTCCTTGCATCTTTACCGTATGTTGATGCAAATAATATTGCGTGTACCGGTGCTTCAGGTGGAGGTACTCAGACATTTTTTCTTGCGGCACTTGACGACAGGATTAAAGTGGCAGCACCTGTAAATATGGTATCTGCACATATGCAGGGTGGGTGCTACTGTGAAAACATAGCAGGTTTACGGCTTCATACCAACAATGTGGAAATTGCTTCGATGATCGCACCAAGGTCCATGCTGCTTGTAAGCTGTACTGGGGACTGGACATGTAATACTCCTGAAGTTGAGTATCCAGCAATACAGTCAGTATATAAACTATATGATGCGGAAAGTGAAATAGCTTATTACTATGATGATGCACCACATAACTATAATAAAAATGCTCGTCAGGCAGTATACGCATGGGTGAGAAAGCGCCTTTTGGGGATTACAGAGGAATGGATTGAGCGGTCGGTGGATTTCGGAAATTTGCAGAGCTTTCGTTTGTTTCCCGATAATATCAGTCCCAAAGAACACAAAGCGAAGAAGGAGCTTCTGGAATGGATTAAGACACGCAAAAAGACATATACCCATAAATTATGGTATGATATTAACAACTCAAAGGATATTCTTCTTAAGCATTTGAGACATATTTTTGATATTAATGATAAAGTGCCAGAAGATGTATTGGATAGCCTAATTCTAAAAGCTCCTGGTGGATATAGCAGGTGTAATAAGGAGAAGGTTGTAGATAACTTTAAAGTTACGGCGCATTTATTATGCACCAATGATGAGAAGGCGCAATTTCCTGTTGTTGCCGTCCGAAAAAATACAGCTGAAAATAAGAAGAAAGCATTTATACTGGTATACCACGAAGGAAAGAAAGCATTGTTCGAAGATGAAAAATATCATGATTTTTTGAAGGATATCCTAGAAGAAGGTCATGTTGTAATTTCTCCGGATCTATTTCTTACAGGAGAATACAACTATCCTGGATGTTCAACTGGCAGAGTGTATCCTTCGTCCAAATCATTTACAACCTTCAATCAGACGGATGATGCTCTTAAGGTAAAGGATATAGTTTCAACCTATAATTGGGTAACGAAGGGAAAATATGAAGAGATAATACTGGGGGGATTTGGCATTGCTTCAATATGGTGTATTGCGGCTTTACCGTTTCTTAAAGACATAAAGGAAGTCATACTTGATGTAACCAGCTTTAACCCTGAGGATGAAAGAGAATATATAAAGAGTTTTTATGTTCCGGGTTTTTTGGCAATGGGGGGGTTTGAAACATGTCTTAGAATCAGCAGCACAAAAAGAATTGCTCTTTTAAATGAAGGAAAAGGCAAGCTGGCAGAAATGTTAACAAAAGCCTATGATTACTATGCATAAGGAGATGAATTGGATTTGAAAAGGTTTGTACTTGCTGGAGCAAGTAAAAGAGGAATGAATATGTTCGCAAAACCTATTGTGAATGAAATTGGGGATGCAGGAAAGCTTGTGGGGATATTTGACCCGAACAGAACCCGGTGTGAATATGTTAGGGACACAGTGGATGTAAATATTCCAGTATATACTGACTTTGATAAAATGATGAATGAGACCTCCCCGGATGTTGTTATTGTAGCAACGATAGACAGCTGCCACCATGAATACATAATAAAAGCACTTGAATACGGATGTGATGCAATTACCGAAAAACCTATGACAACTGATGAGGAAAAATGCAATGCTATTATAGAAGCTGAAAAAAGGACTGGAAGGAAGGTCACTGTTACTTTTAACTTGCGGTTCTCACCGTATGTATCAAGGATAAAGGAACTTATAAGGGATGGCTCAATCGGCAGCATACTAAGCGTAGATTTTGAATACTTTTTAGACAGGGTTCATGGGGCTTCTTACTTTAGGAGATGGAACAGAAGAAAAGAAAATTCAGGCGGTCTGCTAGTACATAAATCTACACATCACTTTGATCTTGTGAACTGGTGGCTTGACGAAGAGCCAGAAGAGGTTTATGCTAACGGTACGTTGAGGTTTTATGGTCCTACTAGGGAAAAGCGCGGAGAACGCTGTGGCACATGTGAATTTTCCGATGAATGTGAATTTTTTGAAAATTATGTGGCTGAACCAGGCTACCAAGGAATGTATGTTGAAGCAGCAAAAGAGGATGGATATTATAAAGACTCATGTATATTTTCAGACAAGATTGATATTGAGGATTCAATGTCTGTAACAGTCAAATATTCAAAAGGCACATTACTTACATATTCTCTTATAGCCTACAGTCCTTATGAAGGATGGAGAATTTCAATAAACGGTACTGACGGCAGGATAGAGGCTGAGGAAGCCCATAGCGGGCAAGGAAAGGGAAACCCGTTTAAGGAGATTAAGGTTTATAATAAAATGGGTGAAATTATTACGTACAGAATAAAAAAGACTCCTGGTGGGCATGGTGGTGGAGATGAAGCGTTAAAGAGAATGTTATTTATGAGTGGCCTTCCCGACCCATTAGGTCGGTGCGCCGGATCTTATGATGGTGCAAAGTCTTTAATGATTGGTGTTTGTGCAAATAAAAGTATAAAGGAAAAGCAGCCATGTTTTGTGAAAGACCTTTTAAAAAAGTAACTATTACTACAGCGTTAATTTCATATATTTAACGCATTTATGCGCCTTATAGAAATATCCGCGAACGCTTTAACGCATTATTTCTGTAAGGATAAATTAAATATTAACGCTGTAGTACTGTATAGTAATGAGAAAAGATGCCCCCACTTCTTCAAGCGGTGGGCTCAGACGAGTGCAAATAAAAAGTATTGGGGTTATGATATGTATTTCGTAGAAAAGTATTGGGAGAACCCGGAAGTGCTGCATGTGAACTGTGAAAAACCTCATGCATACTTCATTCCTTATGAAAATGAATGTTTGGCAAGAAGAGGAGCTAGGGGGCATTCAAAATTTTTCAAAAGCTTAAATGGAGTTTGGAAATTCAAGTACCATAGAGCCTTCCATGAGGTTGAAGATGGTTTCTACCTGGAAAACTTCAATGCAAGCAATTGGGATAACCTTTTAGTTCCCTCCAACTGGCAGATGCATGGGTATGATAAGCCCAATTATGTAAACCATAAATATCCGTATCCTCTTGATCCACCTTATGTACCCACCGATAATCCCACAGGACTTTATATACGGGATTTCCATATAGGCGACATTAAAGATAAGGATGCATACCTCGCTTTTGAAGGAGTAAATTCCTGCTTTTACCTGTGGGTTAACGGTTCTTTTACCGGCTACAGCCAGGTAAGTCATATGACTTCAGAATTTAACATTGCAAAATACCTGAAGCCAGGTAAGAACCGCATTGCTATTATGGTGCTCAAGTGGTGTGACGGAAGTTATCTTGAAGACCAGGATATGTGGAGGCTTTCCGGTGTTTTTAGGGATGTATTTCTCTTAACCAGGGAAAAATCACATGTTTCAGATATATTTATAAAAACAAGCTTGTCGGATGATTTTGGTAAAGGTATCTTAGAGTGTGAAATTGAAACAACTGGTAAAGAGGCATTATGCATTCGCGCAGTTTTAGAAGATAATGAGGGAAGTATCCTTGATGACCAATCCATAAGTATATTACAAAGTGGGAAGCTTATATTCCATATCAACAATCCTTCTTTATGGTCTGCTGAAATACCCGACCTTTATAATCTTTTTTTATATCAAGGGGATGAGATAATTCTACAAAGAGTTGGATTCTGCAGAATAGAAGTAAAGAATTCCGTCATTCTTATAAATGACCGTCCTATAAAATTTAAAGGAGTAAACCGTCATGAGTCCCACCCTGAATTAGGTCACGTAATACCCCTTTATCATATGAAGAAGGATCTTATTCTTATGAAGCGCCATAACATCAATTCGATAAGGACATCCCACTATCCCAATGACCCAAGATTTTTGGAGCTGTGTGATCAACTGGGCTTCTACGTCATAGATGAGGCAGACCTAGAAACACATGGGGCTGCCCGTACAAACGGATATAACCTGTCGAATGACCCTCAATTTGAGAAAGCGTATCTTGACAGGATGGAAAGGATGGTTGAAAGAGATAAAAATCATCCATGTATTGTCATGTGGTCACTGGGCAATGAATCGGGATATGGAGAAAACCACATAAAAATGGCATTATGGACAAAGAATAGAGACGCTTTACGACTTATACATTATGAAAGTGCATTTAGACCAGCAGTGTATGATTCTCTTGTTGATGCAAAAGGTGATACTGCATGTCTTGATGTGTACAGCAGGATGTATCTTCATATAGACTGGATAGAAAATGATTTTTTAAAAAATCCTGATGAAACACGACCTCTGCTTATTTGCGAGTACTGCCATGCCATGGGAAACAGTCCGGGGGATCTTAAGGACTACTGGGACTTATTTTATAAATATCCACGTTTAGCTGGCGGCTTTGTATGGGAATGGAGCGACCATTCTATAAAAACCCGCACAGATGAAGGTTTAGAATACTATGCTTATGGTGGAGACTTCGGCGATGAGCCTAATGATGGTAATTTTTGTATGGATGGTCTTGTTTATCCGGACCGCACATCACATACTGGATTGTTGGAGCTTAAAAACGTTATTGCTCCTGTAAAAACCGAAGCAGTTAACCTTGCTGCAGGTGAAATAAGAATTACAAATTTGTATGATTTTAAGGATCTGTCACATATTAAGCTCAACTGGAAGGTTGAGAAAGATGGGGAGGTTATTGAAACCGGAGAAATTTATGATATTAACCTTATGTCATACCAGACGATGAATGTTTTTCTACCTTACAAATTTCCTAAACAAGCAGGTGGCAGGTACTTTTTGACAGTATCCTACTGCCAGAAATATGATACTGCCTGGGCAGAAAAAGGATATGAAATAGGTTTTGAACAGTTTGAACTCCCTGACGGCAAGATTGAGAAGACAGCAATAAAGCTTGCGGATATTCCGTCTATTAGGGTTTTGAAGCAGGATAAGAAGCTGATTGTTTCAGGTATGGATTTTAATTATTCATTCGATTTATGTTATGGTTCATTTTCAAACATTGAATTCAATGGAGTTAAAATGATTTGCAAAAATCCGAAGTTCAATGTATGGAGAGCACCTATGGATAATGACAGAAAAATAAAAGTCAAATGGATAAAAGAAGGTTATGACCGACTACAGACTCATGTTTACTCGGTCGATATTGTGAGTGAAGATGAAAAACATATTTCTATAGGCACAAGCTTTTCACTAGGTGCATATGCACAAAAGCCGCTAATACATGCCACAGCTATTTGGAACATATACGGTACCGGAGATATCATTATGGAAACAAAGGCAAAGGTGCGTGAAGGGGTGCCGTACCTGCCAAGATTCGGTCTGCAGCTTTGTATGCCTCAGGGAAATGAGCTTGTTGAGTATTTTGGTTACGGTCCTCATGAAAGTTATATTGACAAGAGGAATTGTACCAGAAAAGGCAAGTTTGTAAGCTTTGTAGACAGCATGCATGAGGAATATTTAAGACCCCAGGAAAATGGCAGTCATTACTCTACTGAATGGGCACAGGTTACAAACCTTCAAGGAATGGGGCTCATGTTTTTGGGTATGGATGATTTTTCATTTAATGTCTCCCATTTTACACCTGAGGATATCACAGAGGCAAGCCACCCCTATAAGCTTAGAAAACGTAATGAAACCATTGTCAATATTGACTACATGATGAGTGGCACAGGCTCCGCAAGCTGCGGTCCCGAACTGTTGCCGCGCTACCAGCTCCTACAGCAGGAAATTTCGTTCAAGCTTAGAATAAAACCGATATTTAAAGAAGAAATGTCCATTACTGAATTGATAAAACTGGGGGATTCTTACTATGTGTACTAATTATTTTAAAAATGCTGATATTACTCCTGACGTTGTGTTGGCTGGCGATAGCGTTGAAATGACGATAAAGCTTGTAGCAGGGCCAGATTTTAGTGCAAATAAAAGTCGGATTATATTGGATATGCCGGCTTATCTGGGTTATAGCCGCCCAAACTGTCTTCACCAAGAGGTTGATGGATTTACAGAGGTATTTTGCTCAAATCCGGATATTCGATATAGAAAAAGAATATGGGATATTGAAGTAGATGATTTTGCATCCCTGAGCAAGGCCGGATTTAAAGGAATGGCGCAAAGAATGTTCGTTTTGGAGCTATTAGAGGGAGAAGCCGGGGAAGATGATGAAATATTAATTAAAATTGGGTATACGTGCGACGGATATGGCACAGGAATGAAGGTCTCTTCACTAGTATTATCCAGAGAGTTTTATAATACAGTTCATATTCGTTATTTTAAAGATGGTACAAAAGGGCTTCCTGACCATGCACGATCATATAAAGGATATGACCGTCCAGTTCCGGATATTGAAATACCTATTCGGTTTCGCATTCTGCCAAGGGAGCCAGAGGCACTTCGTTTGATAAGAAAGAAGGATGAAGCAAGACTTGTTATCCTTGATCGTTTTGCTAATGTTTGTCAGACTCAAAGAATAAGTGATTTTGTAAACGAAGATGTGGAGGCTGACATTAATTCTTATGGTGTTTTTAAATTGAAAAATCCGCATATAAAGCTCAGCAGTAAAAAGCTCCCGCTTTATGAAACACCGAGTATGTTCAATGTATTCGAAGGGTACAACGTATATTTTGGTGATCTTCATTCGCATTCATCATATTCCAATGACTGTATAGAAAGGGAAAAGCAAGAGATGACACCAGATATGCTTTTTGACTTTGCGCAAAATGTAGCAAACCTTGATTTTATGGCAATAACAGACCACCATCAGCCTTGGGATATTGAGAGAAACAAGATCGGAGAGGAAAACTGGAAAAAGACTTTGTGTGCAGTAGAGAATAGTACGGAAAATGGAGAGTTTATCGCTTTTCCGGGTTTTGAGTTTCGCTGCGAAAGAGGAGATACTGCTGTTATATTAAATGAAACATTTCCATATAAAGATATAGATATTGTGGATATTAAAAACATAAAGGATCTTTGGGATAGTTTCAAAGGAAGAAATTATATTACCATTCCACACTTTCACAATCCTGGAAATATGAAAGAAAATGAATGGCATAAATGTCCTTATGAAGGTGTTGAGCCTAACCTAGAGATATATTCCTGTCATGGAAGCTATGAAAATGGTGATGTTCTTGAAAGAAGAATTGCAGAAATTAAAAAGTTCCGTAATGATCGAAATGGCAAGTACTTTATCCAGAGTGGTTATCATTATGGATTTACATGCAACTCTGACGGTCATAAGGGACATGCTGGTCAGAATGGTCTGACAGCAGTTTATTCAAGAGAGTTAACAGCAGATGCTATAATTGATGCTTTAAGAAAACGACACGTCTATGGTACTACCAATGCTAGGATAAGGTTGTTGTTCACTATTAACGGATATTTGATGGGTTCTGTGTGTGCGAATGAAAAAAACAAACAAATCTATATATCCCTAGCTGGTGAACGCCCAATTAAGGTGGTAGATATTTATAAGAATGGTGAAGTATATAAACGATTCACACCTAAAAGCGTTCTTTTCGACACGTATTTTGATGTCAACTGTGAAGAACCATCCAACTGGTATGTGCGTGCAGTCCAGATAGATAACCATATAGCCTACTCAAGTCCAATATGGTTTTTGTAGATGCAACATCTGGAGGACGCCAATTTAAAGGGGGATGTGAAAGTAACTGGTGAAAACCAGTGAAATAAATGGTTTTGAACGAAATTCGTTTAGAATCTCGACACTATGGATCTATCTGGAGTGATTAATTGTATAAGAACATAAATAAATACAAAATTTAAAAACAGATAGTGTTTTCATTAGAAACGAAGAATCAGAGAATAGTTTTATTTCTAGAGCCATGACCGAATGAATCAGCAGGAATATTGATGCATTTGAAGGCTGTAAATACTATAAGGAAACTAATCGGTAAAAAGTGGTGATTAGTATCATAATAGGTGAAATGGGGAAGAAAATATGCACAAGTTAGTTATTTGCGTAGCACCGGTAGGGATGTGGGGGAAAGGAGACAACAATCCTATTACTCCAGAGGAGATTGCTGAAGAAACCCACCAGTCCTATCTAAAGGGAGCTTCAATGGTGCACCTTCACGTAAGAGACACACAGGGCAACCAGACCAGTGAACTGAAAGCCTTTGAGAAGACAGTCCAATTAATCCGTGAGAAGTGTGACATTATTATTCAGGGATCGACTGGTGGAATGACCGCACTGGATGCGGAAGATAGATGTGTAGCTTTAAACGTACTTGGAGTGGAGATGGCAACACTTAATATGGGTTCGGTAAACTTTTTTGGTGGCGTATATATAAACACACCCGAAGATATAGTATATTGGGCTAAAAAAATGCTGGATAAAGGAATCAAGCCTGAATTATGCATATTTGAAGCTGGCATGATTAATAATGTAAAGTCTCTTGGTGAAAAAGGATTGCTCACCGGCACGTTGTACTATAACTTTTCACTCGGTTTTCCTGGAGCTTTGCCTGCTACATTGAAAAATTTAATACTTCTAGTAGATTCCATTCCAAAGGAATCTCCATGGCTTTATGTAGAGCATGGTATCAAAAACTTTATGCCTATAGCTCGTGCTATAGCGATGGGAGGACATATTCGGGTAGGCTTTGAGGATAGCGTCTGGCTGAATAACAAAGTAAAGTCCCAAAGCAATGTGGAGCTGGTGGAGAAAGCTTCTCACATTGCAACGGAGATGGGCAGAGATATAGCAACAGTTAAAGAGGCGAGAAAAATATTAGGATTAGAAGAAATGGGGTAATAAGCATGAAACAATTAGCGCTAATTCATACGGTAGACTGGTTCCATATGTCGGTAGTAAATCCTTTTGCAAAGCCATGGCTTGAGAAAACTTCAGGGGTTGAAATACAGAATTATTGTGATGATACCTTGCTGAAGGAATCTCTTAAAGCTGGAAAGGCAACTCCCAATGTGTTGAGAAGGATTGTGCAATATGCAATCTGTGCTGAAAATGCGGGAGCCGATGCCGTAATGATAACATGCACAACTGTAAATGAAGCTGCAGGGATTGCCCGAAAGCTCTTGAACATCCCTGCATTCAACATTGACGAGCCTATGGCTTGGGAAGCTGTCCAAAAAGGAGAAAAAATCGGGATCGTTGCGACCGTACCGACTAGTGCACCAGCAACCAAAAGATTGTTGCAGGAAGCAGCAAAGGAACTAAATAAAACTGTAAGTATAAAAACTGCAATAAATGAGGAAGCTTTTGCAGCATTAATGAGTGGAGACCGTAAGACACATGATGAATTGGTACATAAGGAAATAGACAAACTGGCAAAAAGTGTGGATGTGATAGCTTTAGGTCAGATTTCATTAGGGCAGATCATATATAACTGTGGCAAGCCAATCCTTCAGGTGGGGGAATCAGGCTTCCGTGAAGCAGAAAAAATTCTTTTTGGAAGTTAAATCAGAAGTTTAAGAAAGTGGGAGTTAATATGATAAAAAGACATGAATATGCCAGTGCTCAGGAAAGAGCAGTACAGATGATGGTGGATTCGGGCTTAGTTATAACCGAGGATGAAAAGAAACAGGTGGAAGTGGTTGATTTTGGTCTGAGCAATTTAAAAGTAGAGGGAGCACAGATACTAACTTTCTTTAATACAGAAAGGGTTAGCGTAAAAGCAATTGCACTGTTTCCAAACCAGACCGAGCCAGAACACTGGCATACAGCAGTAGGGGAGGATCCTGGAAAAGAGGAAACCGTCCGTATCATAAGTGGAACTGTGTATTTCTATATACCGGGAGAAGATAATATGAAGATGGGATCAATACCGGAGGAAAAAAGCCCCTACTATACGGTAAGGCATGAACTTATTATGAAACCAGGAGACCAAATAACAATAGAACCTGGGACAAAACACTGGTTTCAAGCAAGTAGGGAAGGGGCTGTTATGTATTCATTTTCATCCTGTGCCCGGTGTGCTCATGATTTATTTACTGACCCGAATATTGTGAGGATAACAAATATTGTTGAAGAATAGGTTGCTAAAGTGAGCATGTTTTTTCTGAATGGATGGTGTAAGATGAGTAAGATGAATTATTTTCCTCCACCAGATTCACAGGGTGGCTGGCGGGCATTGGAAGACAGCAGGGATATTCTTGGTATAACAGGAATGAATAAATCTAAATTGGATGAGGCTTTTGAACTCATAAAAAAGGATACAAAAAATGGTGGATTATTAGTAGTAAAGGATGGATGGCTGGTCTATGAAAGATATTTTGGTAAAGGGAACCGAGAAGCCATACCAAATCTGGCATCCTGTGGTAAGTCCTTTACTAGCATTGCAATGGGAATTCTGTTGTCGGAAAGACCGGAGTTATTTCCTGAAGGACTTGACCAGAAGGTTTATAATCCCAGCTATTTACCGGATGAGGCTTTTCCCCTCACGGATCCCGCAAAGGAAGATATCAAGCTTGGACAGTTGCTTGCTTTTACAAGTGGAATCCGTGGTAACAACCCTGTATATATAAATGGTGAGGAAGGAACAATCAATCCAGCAGGACCTGATGGATACAAAAGCAGTCTAGATCCTATCGCCTTTGGAAAAGAAGACTACAAGATAAAAGGCGTTACGGTTTCAACCCGGTCTTTGTGGTGCAAACCAGGAGGAGGCTATTCTTATGCAACCTCATCCATTCATCTTGTGTCTGTTATTATTCGCCATATAACAGGAATGGAGCTTCAGGATTATATAGAAAAGTATATTGGCAAACCCCTGGGATGGGGGCGCTGGGGGTTTGGTTATAGTCAGAATAGTGAATGTATTCATACGCCCGGTGGTGGAGGGATTGCACTCCGAGCTACAGATATGTTGCGGTTCGGGTACCTGCTTCTCAATAAAGGACGATGGAAAGACACACAATTGGTACCGGCGGAGTATGTAAAGATATGTTCCCGAAAAACACCTTGCAACCCGCATTATCCGTATAGTCTGCAGTTTAATGTAAATACTGACGGTGATATTCCGGGGTTTCCAAGAGACGCATTTTGGAAGTCCGGATCGGGAGGGCATTGTATCTATGTGATTCCTTCTTTACATCTGGTTATATGGAAGTTGGGCGGGAGAGATGCGCAGTATCAGGAACTGGATACCGGTTTGTTGAAACGTTATGGGTATAGGGAGGAATGCAGGGAAGGATGGGTGCAATCAATTGACAATGATACAGCCAGAATAGAGACGCTTCAAAAGGTGGTTGACTCCATATATTGATGTCTGTTATAAGGGATTACATAACTATGAACAGCAGTAAATGATTTTTTCTGCTAAAATAAAACTAATTATTTATTTTTCGGTTTTGTGACCCCGTAAAGTGTGACAAATAGAGAAATAAAGATTTAAAATGGAGAAAGAGGGTGTTGACAATGGCAAAGAATGTTTTTAAAATTAAGGGCACAAATTTTACATTGAACGATAAAGATTTTGATATGTGGGGTATCCGAGTTGCCAATGCTCTGGAAAATGACAGAACAACCTTTTGTCTTTTAAACAACATGGATGATTACAAAAAGCACGGTATCAATACCATGTCAGTATTTCTAATGGGAGCGTGGTCCGGAAGTGCAAATCCGTTTGAGTGCGATGGAGCCATAAATGCCAAGCTCCGAGGCTCACATACATATAACGGAAGAGGCAATTGTGAGGCATATAATTATTGTAACCCCTACTTGGATCGATTATCAGTTATCATCGAAGAGGCAGACGCTAAAGATATGGTAGTGAATGTGGGAATATTCTATCAGATGCGTATAAACCAACTTTCGGGGGTAGAAGCCATCCGCAATGCCACCACAAATATAGCGTATTGGCTTAAGGCAAAAGGATACAAGAACATTTTTATGGATCTGGTCAATGAATATGCCCATATTGGATACAAGGACAGGGATATTTGCTTTGGGATGAAGAATAGGGGCAGTGCTGACGCTGGAGAAATCCTCATTCATGATTTTAAATCAATACTGCCTGATATACCTGTAAGTATCAGTACTTGTGGTGCCGATGTAAAAGGAGTTAAACAACGGTATATAAATTTTAGCAACCAGGATATGTTTTTTATTCATCACAAGATTGATCCTGAAGCGATCCGCAGAGAAACAGGTAGGCAACTTCCCGTCGTATGTAATGAATGGGGACCGGGCGTGGCCCTAGAACCTACTGGAAACCTTGGACAATGGACCCATAAAGATAAAGAGGAATGGGAAAAGGTCTTTAATACTATTCGGAATGGGAATGGAAAGATGTTTATTTTCAGCCATTGGAAGCAGAAGATGAGTGTAGATGGTCCTCATTTTGAAGTTGGACCTAAAGGCACACAGCCAAATAAGGAAAGAGGCGGAGAACCTTCTGATGCATGGCTGTTTGAAATGGTGGAGAAGTTTAAAAGTAAAGAATACAGCAATTGATAAATAACAAATAACGCATGTTAAAATTAGAAAGGAATGTGGGAATGTGTTTATGACGCAAATTGTTTCTACTGAACAAATTTTCTATGTAGATACTGATAAAGGTGATGACAAGGCATCAGGTACGCTGGAAGAACCTTTTCAGTCACTGGATCGTGCTCTTTTCATAGTAAAACAACGTGTAGAAGTAGGTATTCGCTCGGATAAAATATATTTAAGGGGCGGAGTATATCGTAAGGAATCGGTGAAAACCCTTTATTGGCTGGAGTTAAAGGGTACGAAAGATAATTATGCTGTTATTTCAGCAATGCCTGCTGCGCCACATGCACCAGGTGCGGTACAGCGCAAGAGTGGTGAATGGTATGAGCATGTGATTATTGATGATGCACATATTGTAAAAACACACTGGGTTAAGGACGGTGACAGACCATATGTATGGAAAACTAACCCCGGATTTATAAGGTCTGTCTGGTATGATAATGCTACCTGGCCATGGCGTGGAATTGACCTTCCAGTTGAGCGAAAACATAAAACACTGTTTACTGTAGCTCCGTACATGTTGCTTCAGGATGGAGAACCAACTTTATGGGCAGTTAAGCCGGAGGATATAGTACAGCCCGGAATGCGCCATTATGATCAGGAAAGCGATACACTTTACCTTCGTCCGCTAGACGATAAGAATCCAAATGATTGCTTGATTGAAACATGGTATGCAGGTCCGGAGGAAGATGGTAAAATGCTGCTTGACGGAGAAGGACGCTCTTTGTTTGACGGAAACATGGAGTATGCAGCAATACGTGGAATTGAGTTCCGCATGTTTACCCGCTTGTTTGAGTTTAAGCGCAGAGAAATGTCAGATGAGTCTGAAAGAGTTTATCAGCGGCATGTGCTTTTTGAGGACAATGAGTGCCGGTATGGTTGGATTCAGATCCTTCTTGATGCCAATGTGGTTTTTAGAGAGGATAAAGAAACCTTCACACGATTTGATGACCGCTCTAACTGGCATGTGCGCAATAATGTGTTCTATCGTGCGTCCCGCGAAGTGTGTCAGCTTCACGGTCGAAACCATATATTTGAATATAATGACATTATCGAACGTAATGGTCCATGGGCAGGTCCGGCTGCATGTGTATCTATTGTTAACACCCGCAATACCATTGATATGAAGGTGCGCTATAACTATATTGAAAATCAAGGTGATAATCCATGGCATCCTGGTTCGGTGTTTATGATAGAGTCAGATGCGCATGCTGATGAAAACGGTGATTATATTTTTGGCGGACAAACCTATGAGGGTAACATAATAGTGAATGTAAATGGTGGAATTACTATGGTATTAGGAAAAGGGTCAGCTAGGATGAGAAACATTACAATACGTAATAATACATTTATTAGGAGCAAAAAAGGACCAACCATCGTGATTTCCTCGCCTCATAAAAATCTTGTTATAGAAAACAACTTGTTTTATGGACAGCAAGAAGTATTTGCAATTTGTGACAATTTTCGTTCGTATCCGAAGCCATTGCTATTTGAATCTATGCCAAATACAATCAGTATCAGGAACAATATTTTTGCAAAAAACAAAAAATGCTTTGATTCCCGGCTTTTAGCTGAGGCGGAAAGAAGCCAAGTAAATATCGAACAAAACCTTTTTTACCAAAACGGTGATAAACCGGCAGGACACTCCTTTATTGAAAAGGACCCTTTATTTGCCGATGAAAGCACTAATGATTTTCGTGTACCGAAGGATAGCCCTTTGTATAAGAATAAAGAAGTGATTGGGCCTTATGGGAAGAAGGCAGAACAAGAAAGGGATTAATTTTATACTTGTTAGGTATGAAAATTGTGATATAATTATCTTATAGTAGATTGTTTCATGTAAAATAACGATCTTTAATGTATACAAAGTACATTATCGTATAAAAATCAAGGAGTGAAAAGTATGTCAAAAAAGATGAAGACGATGGACGGTAATACTGCTGCGGCACATGCATCTTATGCATTTACCGAAGTAGCAGCTATTTACCCCATCACACCATCTTCGCCGATGGCCGAATCCACTGATGAGTGGGCTGCAATCGGAAAGAAGAATATTTTTGGTCAAACTGTAAAAATTGTAGAAATGCAATCAGAGGGTGGAGCTTCGGGTGCTGTTCATGGGGCATTGCAAGCAGGTGCTCTTACAACTACTTATACAGCTTCACAGGGTCTCCTTCTTATGATACCTAATATGTATAAGATTGCCGGAGAGCTTTTGCCAGGTGTATTCCACGTTACTGCGCGCACTTTGGCAGCTCATGCGCTTTCTATTTTTGGTGATCATGGAGATGTAATGGCTACACGTCAGACGGGCTTTGCATTGCTTGCAGAAGGAAGCGTCCAGGAAGTAATGGACTTATCTGGTGTTGCACACTTGGCAGCGATTAAAAGCCGTATCCCATTTGTAAATTTCTTTGATGGTTTTAGAACATCTCATGAAGTACAGAAGATTGAAGTTATTGATTATGATGATTTTGCTAAGATGTTAGATTGGGAGGCATTAAAGGAATTTAAGCAACGTGCATTAAATCCAGAGCATCCAGTAACTCGTGGTACTGCTCAAAATCCTGATGTTTTCTTCCAGGCAAGAGAATCATGCAACACTTATTATGACGCAGTTCCCGATATTGTAGCAGATTATATGAAGCAGATTTCAGATCTTACTGGACGTGAATACAAACCGTTCAATTATTACGGAGATCCTGAGGCTGAATATGTAGTTGTAGCTATGGGTTCGGTAACTGAAACCTGTGAAGAAGTAATTGATTATTTAAGAGCAAAAGGTGAGAAGGTTGGTGTATTAAAAGTACATCTATACAGACCTTTTTCTGCAAAATACTTCTTTGACGTTATGCCAAAGTCAGTAAAGAAAATTGCTGTTCTTGACAGAACAAAAGAACCTGGTGCAATAGGTGAACCATTGTACTTGGATGTTAAATCATTGTATTACAGCATGGATAACAAACCGGTTATAGTTGGTGGCCGTTATGGTCTTGGATCAAAAGATACCAAGCCAAACCAGATTATAGCTGTTTTTGAAAACCTTAAAAAAGAAGAGCCTAAGGATGGCTTTACCATAGGTATAGTGGATGATGTTACAAACCTTTCACTTCCTTTAGGGGATAGTGTTAATACAGAAGATAAGAGCGCAATCCGCTGCAAGTTCTGGGGTCTTGGTTCAGACGGTACTGTTGGAGCTAATAAGAGTGCGATAAAGATTATTGGTGATAAAACTGATCTGTATGCACAAGGATATTTCTCCTACGATTCTAAAAAGTCAGGTGGCATCACTGTATCACATCTGCGATTTGGAAAAGCCAAAATTCGCTCAACATATTTAATTGATGAAGCGGATTATATCGCTTGCCACAATCAGTCCTACGTTGGGAAATATAATCTTATTGGTGGTCTTAAAAAGGGCGGAGATTTTGTACTCAATTGCCAATGGAGCGAAGATGTACTTGATGAAAAACTTCCTGCTGACCTTAAGAGAAAGATTGCAAATGACAAAATAAACTTCTATACTATTAACGCTACAGATATTGCCCGTGAACTTGGTCTTGGCAGCCACATCAATATGGTAATGCAGGCTGCTTTCTTCAGACTTGCTAATGTGATTCCCATAGATGACGCTGTTCGGTATCTTAAAGAATCCATTGTACAATCTTATGGTAAAAAAGGTCAGGCAATTCTTGATATGAACTTTGCAGCAGTTGACAGGGGTATTAATTCTCTTGTAAAGATTAATGTTCCTGATAGCTGGAAAACTGCACAGGATGCTCCGGTTGCAGAGGACATAGACAAACCGGAATTTATAAGTAAAATTATGGAGCCTATGAATGCTCAGATGGGTGATGATCTTCCTGTAAGCGCATTTGTAGGAGCTGAGGATGGTACATTCCCTTCCGGCACATCAGCTTATGAAAAACGCGGTGTGGCAGTTACAATTCCTGAATGGCAAATAGATAAATGTATACAGTGTAACCAATGTTCTTTTGTATGCCCGCATGCAGTTATCCGTCCGTTCCTTCTAGATGAAGAGGAAAAGAAAAATGCACCTGAAACCTTTACGACTAAACCTGCTACCGGACCACAGTTTAAGGGTTATGAATACAGAATTCAGGTTTCAGCTTTGGATTGTACAGGTTGTGGTAACTGTGTAGATGCATGTCCTGCAAAGGAAAAGGCTCTTATTATGAAGCCTTTGGAAACACAGATGGTTCAAGCTGAAAACTGGAAATATGCTCATAATTATGTAACGTATAAAGATAATCTTGCACCTAAGAACAATGTAAAGAACAGTCAGTTTGCACAGCCGCTGATTGAGTTTTCGGGAGCTTGTGCAGGATGTGGCGAAACACCTTATATCAAGGCAATTACTCAGCTTTACGGAGACCGTATGATGATAGCAAATGCTACTGGATGTTCATCCATATGGGGTGGTTCAGCTCCTGCTACCGTATACTGTAAGAACAAAGAAGGAAAGGGTCCTTCATGGGCAAACTCTCTCTTTGAAGATAATGCTGAATATGGTTTAGGTATGTTCCTTGGTGTTCAGCAGATTCGTGAAAATGTAGAAATGCAGCTTAATAACTTGGTATCACTAGATGTCCCTGAAGAGCTTAAAGCTGCAGCAAAAGATTGGATTGAAAATAAAGATGATGCTGAAGGATCAAAAAAGGCATCTGCCGCTCTTGCAAAAGCACTAGACAGTTACGAACCCTGCTGTGATGAGTGTAAAAAGATAGTTGAAAACCTGAAGGATAATAAAGATCACTTCGTTAAAAAATCACAGTGGATATTAGGCGGTGATGGCTGGGCATATGATATCGGATATGGTGGACTTGACCATGTTCTTGCATCTGGCGAAGATGTAAATGTTCTTGTATTTGATACAGAAATTTACTCCAATACAGGCGGTCAGGCATCTAAGAGTACTCCTACTGCCGCTGTTGCTAAGTTTGCTTCAGCGGGGAAACGTATTAAAAAGAAGGATCTTGGAATGATTGCCGCTACCTATGGTTATGTATATGTGGCACAGGTAGCAATTGGCGCAAACATGAACCAATTTATGAAAGTAATTCAGGAAGCAGAAGCTCATAAAGGACCATCATTGATAATAGCATATTCACCATGTATCAACCATGGTATTAGAGGTGGGATGAGCAAAACTCCAAGCAGAGAAAAGTTAGCAGTTGAGTCTGGCTACTGGCATCTGTGGCGTTTTGTTCCCGAGCTTAAGGAACAAGGGAAGAATCCGTTTATTTTAGATTCAAAGGATCCTTCAAAGAGCTTCCAGGACTTTATTAAAGACGAGGTACGCTATTCTTCTTTGCAAAAGACATTCCCGGATGTTGCTGATGAGTTGTTCCAAGCGGCTGAAAAGAACGCTAATGAAAGACTGGCAACCTACAAGAAAATGGCTGCAGCAGAATAAATAATAACAAATTATAAGCTCAAGTATGAGTAAAAAAAAAGAGGCGTTAAGCCTCTTTTTTTTATTGACACCTTCTGAACTGGACATGGCAAACCATTTTGTAGTTTCATAGATTGCTTTACGCTATCCCTACAAATGCTAACATGCATATAGAATAAAAGTGCAATATTATCCTTCTTATTCACAAATTATTACAGCAAAGGTTATATCAACAATTTAGCCTTTGCTGCAATTATAAAATAATTTATTATACATGATTTATCAAGATATCCCCAGGAAATATTAAAAAGAGATAAATTCACCATAAATTGCAACTTTCCCGTTCGGTTAGATTTCCACATATAGTCTCTAGATTATACTTCTGATAGTGATACTTTTGCAATTGATCATTGGTATAAATATTGATATAATTTGTGTATTATCATGTAACAATAGCATGTATAATTAAAGATAGGAGGCAAATATTATAAAACGTTTATTAATATTTTTTCTATGCTCTTTAGTGTGCTTAGCGCCTTGTCTTTTAACTTCAGCGGAGCAGTCAGTTGAGAACATCCTTAAACCCTTGAATTTATTAGTGTTTTAAGAGGCTTTCCAAATGCCTTTGCAGTTGTTTTGTAAGGGTCGGTTTTTATGTGGTTTACAGATTTTTGTTTGTTTTTTGGTAACAATCAAATACTAATTATGTGATTTTGTATAGAAGGAAGAGGATTTATTGTGAAAGTTATGATAGTAGGTGCAGGCAAGCTGGGATATAAACTTGCCAATGCTATATCGGGAAAAGATATTTTAATCACCATAATGGATTCAGACTCTGAGGTTCTTGAAAAAATAACAGACCATGTTGATGCTCTGGTTATCAGGGCAAGCGGACTTCAGATTGATGCATTGAAGGAAGCAGAAATCAATACCTATGACCTGATTATTACAGTTACTGATAGTGATGAGGCAAATATTATTATTTGCACCCTTGCTAAAAAGTTAGGCTGCAAGAAAGCTATTGCACGTATACGAGATCCTGAGTATGCAAACAATAGAGACTTTATTAAATCAGCTATGGATATTGATTATATTATTAATCCTGAACTTGCTATTGCAAAGGTAATTGTAAGATATCTTCTTAAAAGTTATTCTTTTTATTCTGAAGACTTTGCAGAAGGCAGAATTATCATGGCAGATTTTCCTGCATCAAGTTTTGCAGGATTTTCAGGCAGGCAAATTAAGGATTTGGGCAGGATGGAAGGCCTTTTGATAGCAGCAATATCAAGAGGTAATGAAATAATAATACCAGATGGCTCAACTCGTATTTATGATGATGACACTATATACATTATAGGTAAAAAAGAAAGCATTGACTCAATACATGATAATAATAAGTCCGTATTACCTGTAAAAAGTATTAGAAAAGTTATGATTCTAGGCGGTAGTAAAATTGGTTATTATTTGGGCGAAAAACTTTCGCTACAGGGAGTACTGGTAAAGATTATCGAGCAAGACAAGGATAGATGCCAGTATCTTTCTGAAAAACTTGACAACGTTCTCGTAATTTGCGGAGACGGAACTGACGGGGACCTCCTTATGGATGAAGATATATCCTCAATGGACGCTTTTATAGGTGTTACAGGTTATGACGAGGAAAACCTTTTAATGACACTATTGGCAAAACAAGCAGGTGTAAAAAAGGTTATTGCCAAGGTAAGCAAGCCGAGTTATGCACAGCTTACTGAAAAATTAGGAGTTGACATTGCTCTAAGCCCTGTTGATATTATTGTTGGAGATATATTAAAATTTATAAGAGGTGGGAAAGTTATGTCAGTATCTCTCTTGCTTGGAGGACAAGCAGAGGTAACAGAAATACTTGCAGATAAGGAAATGGTTATAGTTGGGAAGGAAATAGCAAAGCTTGGACTTCCAAAAGGTATAATTATCGGAGCTATTTCACATAACGGAAAGGTAATAATCCCAAATGGAAGCTCCATAATCTACCCTGGTGACAGATTTGTGTTATTTTGCCTGTCTTCCCATTTGCAAGAGCTTGAAACATTTTTCAAGCCTTCAAAAGGAGGGTTGTTCCATGAACTTTGGAATCGTAATAAAGATTCTGGGGAGTCTGCTGCTCATTGAGGGAGCTTGCATGGTTCTGCCATTTGCTGTATCAGTATTATATGGAGAAAATGATTGGTGGGCATTTTTGATATGTATTATTCTAAATGCACTTGTCGGATACCTGATGTATTATTTCGGAGGACATTTACATATACTTAAAAATAGCAAGAATGGGAGTGGGGCCACTGAAAATGGAAATGGCAAAAGGAGTGTAATTAAGGTTAAAGAATCTCTTGCGATAGTTTCTTCCGGCTGGGTTCTGGTTTGTCTTTTTGGATGCTTGCCATTTATTATTACAGGAAGCATTCCCCATTTTGTAGATGCATTTTTTGAGGTTGTATCAGGATTTACTACAACAGGAGCAACTATATTAAATGATATAGAAGTGATGTTCCATGGAATATTATTCTGGCGGTCCTTTACCCACTGGATTGGTGGTATGGGTATTCTTGTTTTTACAGTTGCACTTTTGCCTGCTCTTGGCATCGGCAGCTTTCAATTATATAAAGCAGAAATCCCGGGGCCTATTGCAGACAGGCTTGTACCAAGAATAAAGGATACTGCTAGGGTATTATATATTACATATATTATCATGACCATGGTACAGATTGTTCTTCTAGTTATTGGCAGGATGCCCTTATTTGATTCTATTATTCATACTTTTGGTACAGTAGGAACCGGAGGACTTTCCATAAAAAACACCAGTATAGGGGCATATAATAGCACATATATAAACCTTGTTATTTCGGTATTTATGGTGTTAGCTTCAACAAACTTTTCGCTCTATTATGCTATATACAGAGGAAGGTGGAAAGAAGCATTAAAAAATCAGGAGTTACGGTTTTATTATGGGACAATAACAATTAGTACAATTTTAATTGCACTAAGCATTAATAGAGAATTTTTCTCAAACATATGGAACTCACTTGAACATGCATTTTTTCAAGTGAGTTCCATAATATCTACAACCGGGTATACATCTGTTGATTTTGACCAATGGCCAACATTTGGAAAAACCATACTTTTTGTTTTAATGTTTATCGGAGGTTGCGCAGGCTCTACTGCGGGAGGTATAAAGGGGATCAGGATAATTGCATTAGCAAAGCTTGTTAGGAGGGAGACCCAAAAAATAATACATCCAAGGGCTGTAATACCTGTAAAGTTAGGTGATAGGACCTTACAAACTGATACAATTTATAGCATATTCAGTTTCGTTTTTCTTTATATTCTTATTTTTATAGCAGGTACTTTGGGACTTTCTCTAGAGGGAATAAGTATCACAAGCGCGGCGAGTGCTGCAATTGCAACACTTGGCAATATTGGACCTGGATTTGAATTTGTGGGACCTATGCGTAATTATAGTGAATTTACCGATTTCAGCAAATTACTTATGTCAGTACTTATGCTGCTAGGGAGACTTGAATTGTTTACAATTATTATATTATTTAATAGGAAACTGTGGACAAACGAGATGTAGGAGGTAGTTAATGGATAAAACTTCAGTCAGACCTGTTCAGGAGTTTAAATTACAGCCATTTCAGGTTTAGATGTTTTTCGAAAGTACTTTTTAATAAAAGAAACTGAAGCGGATCATAGTATAAACACGATTTGAAAAAAATTGGTTGAACTTTTTAATAAAACTGGTTATAATAATAATAAAAACATACAGCAATGATAGGAAGAGTAGTTTAGATTTAATGTTACAGAGAGATAGCGTTGGTGAGAGGCTATTACAATTAATCTAAAACGAAGAACATCCTTGAGCTTTTGACCGAAATTGCATATGCAAGAGTAGACTCAAACGCATCCGAGCGTTAAAGCGGCAAATACATGCTTATGTATTTTGAGTGAGCTAAAATAATTAGCTAAGCAGGGTGGCACCGCGAATGAATGCAAACTCTTTCGTCCCTTAGGGATGGAGGGGTTTTTTTATTTGTAAATTTAATTTGTCATAAGCAGAATCAATATATATGCTTATTAAAGTAAATTAGAACATTATAATAGTTTAATGAAAGAGTAGAAAGGAAGTTCATAATGACAAGAGTAAATAAATACCGCACTCATACCTGCGGTGAAATACGAGAAAGCGACATGGGACAAAAGGTTACTGTGTCAGGTTGGTTTGAAAACATAAGGGATCATGGCGGAGTAAAATTTATTGATCTTAGGGATCAGTATGGCATAGTTCAAATAGTGGTTCATGATGAGAGCCTTATAAAAAACATTGCGAGGGAAAGTGTAATAACAGTTTCTGGAACGGTAGTAAAAAGAGACGAGGAGACAATAAACTTAAAATTAGAAACAGGCACAATTGAAATAGTTGCTGAAGTGTTAACTTTACTTAACAGGGTGAGAGAAGCTTTGCCTTTTGAGATAACTTCTTCTAAGGATACAAAGGAAGATTTGCGCTTAAAGTATAGATTCCTTGATTTAAGAAATAAAGAAGTTAATAAGAATATTATACTACGATCTCAGATTATTTCGTTCTTAAGAAAAAAGATGGAGGATAAGGGTTTTTTGGAAATACAAACTCCAATATTAACATCGTCCTCACCTGAAGGCGCTAGAGATTATATTATACCCAGTCGAAAGCATAAAGGAAAGTTTTATGCACTTCCGCAGGCTCCTCAAATTTTTAAACAGCTTTTGATGGTTTCGGGTTTTGACAGGTACTTTCAAATAGCGCCATGTTTTAGAGATGAGGATGCCAGAGCAGATCGCTCACCGGGTGAGTTTTATCAATTGGATTTTGAAATGTCTTTTGCGGAACAGGAAGATGTATTATCTGTTGCGGAGGATGTGCTTTACCAAACGTTCAGCAAATTTTCCAATCAGTGCGTAACGAAGCCACCTTTTGCAAGGATACCCTATAAGGAGGCTATGTTAAAATATGGTACTGATAAACCTGACCTTCGAAACCCGCTCCAGATAATTGATATTAGCGATTTATTTGAAAATACCGATTTTGCACCCTTTCGAAAAAAGACAGTGCGGGCAATAAATGTTGATAATTGTTCAACGCAACCTAGAAGTTTTTTTGAGAATATGTTGAAATATGCCATGGATATAGGGATGAAGGGATTAGGATATATAAAGGTTGATGAACAAATGAGTTTTAATGGACCAATAGACAAATTTTTATCTGAGAATGACAGAAAAGAGCTTATAGAGCGCGCAAATCTCAAACCCGATTGTGTTATGTTCTTCATTGCAGACAGTAAAGAACACGCGCCCAAACTGGCTGGTCAAATAAGGAGTGAGCTTGCCAAAAAGCTTGACCTTATAGATGAAAAGAAGTTTGAAATGTGTTTTATTGTTGATTTTCCTATGTATGAAATTGATGAACAAACTGGCAACCTTGCGTTTACTCATAATCCTTTTTCAATGCCTCAGGGAGGATTGGATTCGCTCCTAAATAAAGATCCTCTTGAAATTCTAGCACATCAGTACGATGTAGTATGTAATGGAGTAGAAATTTCTTCGGGTGCGGTAAGAAATCATGATATTGATATTATGCTAAAAGCTTTTAAATTAGCCGGTTATACCGAAGATGAACTAAAGAGTAAGTTTTCGGCACTATATAACGCATTTAAATTTGGAGCCCCACCACATGCAGGAATGGCACCAGGTATTGATAGAATAATAATGCTTTTGACTGGAGAAGAAAATATAAGAGAAGTTATCGCATTCCCCATGAACGGAAATGCGCAAGATTTGATGACAAGTGCACCTTGTGAAGTTACAGAACAACAGCTTCGGGAAGTTCATATTAAATTAAGATAATTGTCGGAATCACACAAGGTATTTGTTTCGTAAAATTTCCCAAGGCAAAGAAGAGCTTAAAATTTGGAACAAAGAAATTAAAAAGGATATTCTCTAGGGGGTAATGATTTACGCAATAAGTGGTGGTTTATATAAAATTTTGTTATTAAGGAGTTGAAAAAATGGTCAAAAGGGATGATGTTTTAAAAATAGCAAAGTTAGCTATGTTATATATTGAAGAAGAGGAAATAGAGTCATGGATTTTTGACATGAACAAACTAATAGGATTTGCAGATACAATAAAAAGTGTAGAAGATGATGAGTTAGAGGATTTTGATGATATAAGTAATATAGTAAATGCTTTTCATGAGGATGAGGTTGTAAAATCCCTTGATAGAGAGCTGGTACTAAAGAGTCGGGATGGCGGAGAAGATGGCTATTTTATTATCAAAAGAGAGCGGAACAATAGGGGGTATCTATGAAAAGGTTAAGTAATATAAAACATTTGAACAATCTTTTGAAAACAAAACAAATATCCTGCACTGAGCTAACAAAAAGGTACCTAACTGAGATAGAAAAAGAAAACAAAACACTAAATGCATATGTCAGGATCACACAGGATGCTGCACTTTTGGCGGCTAAAAGGGTTGATGAAAAAATCGCAAAGGGCGAAGAATTGATGCCGCTTGAAGGAATACCAATGACCCTAAAGGATAACATATCCACGAAAAACATTGAAACAACATGCTGTTCCAAAATGCTTGAGGAATATATACCTGTTTATGATGCTACAGTCTGGGAGATACTACAAAACCAAAATGCTGTTTTACTAGGTAAAACCAATATGGATGAGTTTGCAATGGGTTCAACCAATGAGACTTCGATTTTTGGAGGAGCACTGAACCCGCATGACACAACTCGAGTTGCAGGAGGGAGCTCTGGAGGAGTTGCTTCAGCAGTTGCAGGGAATATCGCAGTATATGGGCTAGGCTCTGACACTGGTGGATCAATAAGACAGCCTGCGAGCTTTTGTGGTCTGGTAGGGTTAAAGCCAACCTATGGAGCTGTGTCAAGATATGGTCTTATTGCGTGTGCTTCCAGTTTTGATCAAATAGGACCTATAACATCAAGTGTTGAAGATGCCGCTATTGTGTATGATGCCATTTCATTGTATGATAAAAAGGATGCAACTTCCTGCGGAAAAAGGTGCAATGCACAATCAACTTTAGAAAACAGTATAAAGGGTATGAAAGTGGGAATTTTGAACGAATATTTTGAGGGTGTAAGTGATGATGTGAAAGAAGCTGTTGACAAGGCTTTAAATGCGTTTGAAAAATTGGGAGTACAAATAGTAAAAATCAATATTCCGGAGATGGAATATACATTACCTGTTTATTACATTCTGGCTTGTGCTGAAATTTCATCAAACATGGGTCGATACGATGGAATATGTTATGGGTATACAACACCAAAGTACAATGATACAACTGATATGATATTTAAGACAAGGAGCGAGGGTTTTGGCAGGGAAGTTAAAAGGAGAATTCTGTTTGGAACCTATGTTTTAAGTGCAGAACGTTATGATTCATATTACAAAAAAGCTTGGAAGCTGAGAGGTTCAATTATTAAGTCATTTAAGGCTGCCTTTGCTGATTGCGATGTAATATTAGCTCCAACTGTTCCAGACACCGCATATGAAACAAATTTCACTTTATCTGACCTTGCAGATAATTATCTTTCTAATATTTGCACAGCACTAGCAAATTTAACAGGCCTACCGGCAGTGTCTATGCCATGCGGCTTTGACCAGAAGGGTCTCCCGATAGGAATACAAATTATTGGTGACAAATTTGAAGATGCTAAAATATTGAACGCTGCGTATCAGTATGAAAAGCTTACACATGATACTATTTACAAGAGTAAGGAAATAGGGGTGATGTTATGAGTTGGGAATTAGTGGCTGGATTTGAAACACATATTGAGCTTTCAACAAAAACTAAAATATTCTGTCAGTGCTCTACCGAGTTTGGTGCTGAACCAAATACACTTTGTTGCCCGGTATGCTTAGGACTTCCTGGAACGTTGCCCAAATTAAATAGAAATGTTGTGTATTATGCTATTAAGGCAGGTTTGGCCACAAACTGCCATATAAGAAATATTACAAAGATGGATCGGAAGAACTATGTATATCCGGATTTGCCCAAAGCATATCAGATATCCCAGCATGATAAACCTTTATGCGAAAGAGGACACATTATCTTGAGCTCTGGGAAGAAAATAAACATAGGGCGTATTCATATTGAGGAGGATGCAGGTAAGCTTGTACACCAAAGGGGAGATACTTACATTGATAACAACAGAGGTGGAGTACCGCTTATTGAAATTGTATCCGAGCCGGATATAAGAAGTGCGGATGAGGCTGTGGAATATTTAGAGCAGCTAAGGTTGATTATGAAATATATTGGAGTTTCAGATGTAAAGATGCAGGAAGGTTCATTAAGGAATGATGTTAATGTTTCTGTAAGGAAAACAGGGGAAGATAAGTTTGGAACCCGTGTCGAAATAAAAAATATGAATTCAATGAACTTTATCGCAAAAGCAATGGAATATGAATTTTCTAGGCAGGTTGATATTTTAAAAAGCGGAGGAACAATAGAGCAGGAAACCAGAAGGTATAATAGTGACCTTAATATTACAGAAAGTATGCGTGACAAAGAAGATGCCGAAGATTACAGATATTTCAGAGACCCTGACTTGGTGACTATTTCCACTACCCATGAAGAAATTGAAGAATTGAAAAACGAATTACCTGAGCTGCCTCAAAAAAAGCTTAATAGATTTACAGGAGAATATGGATTGCCTAGTGCGGACGCTGAATTATTGGTTAAGTATAAGAAAATATCCGAATATTTTGAAAAGGCTTGTTATGAATCAAAGAGCTATAAAACAACTGCAAACTATATTTTAGGATCAATATTCAGACGTTTATCTACTGATGCTGATAAAGAGGATGCCAACATCTCAATTTCCCCTGAGTATTTAAGCGAGCTTGTAGTTTTAACTGAGGCTAAAAAAATCAATTCAAACATTGCAAGAAACACACTGGAAAAAATGCTTGATACGGGGAAACCCGCTAGTGAACTACTATCAAAAGAGGATATGGAAGGAATTGATGAAAGCACCCTAAGGGACATTTGTGAAAAAGCAGTTAAAAATAACCAAAGGGCTGTTGAATCATATTTGGAAGGAAAGGAAAAAGCTTTAGGTGCAGTAATAGGCTACATTATGAAGGAGACTAGGGGAAAGGCAGATGCAGAGCTTGCTGGAAAGATTGTAAAAGAATTATTGAACAATTAAAATGTAATTTTTTTAAGGAGGGTGCTCAAGAATGCGGAGCATCCGTCGAAGGGAACCATAAGGTTCCCTAGCAAAAAAAAGTGGCTAAGCCACCTTTTTTAGGGGGAAATAATTAATGTATAAATATGATACCCATGTGCATACCGATGAAACCAGTTCATGTGCAAAAGTTCAGGCGAGGGATGCAGTAAGAATGTATAAAGAAGCAGGGTACAAAGGTATTGTCATTACAGACCACTATGCTAAGCGTTTTTTTGAAAAGTCTCCAGGATGCTCTTGGAGTGAAAAGATTGATGACTTTTTAAAAGGGTATAGGATTGCCCTAGACGAAGGTGAAAAAATTGGATTAACTGTTATGCTTGGCATTGAAATACGGTTTACTGAAAATCCTAATGATTATCTGGTTTTTGGTTTGGATGAAAAGTTTTTAAAGGAGAATAAAGAGCTTTATTATTTAGGTCTTGCTAAGTTCAGAAAATTTATTGAAGGGCAGGGTGTTTTAATTTATCAGGCTCATCCATTTCGGAATAAGATGGAAAGAGCTGATCCAAAGCTGCTTGATGGGGTAGAAGTTTTTAATGGACACCCACGACATGAATCAAACAACCATCTAGCACTTGAATTTGCTAAATCTAATAACTTAAAAATGCTGTCAGGATCAGATTTTCATCAGGTTGATGACGTGGCGCGAGGTGGTATATTTAGTGAGAATGAAATTAAAAGTATAAAAGATCTGGTTAATCTATTAAGTGAAAGCGGAGCTGTTAGGTTGATAATTAATCAATAGAGAAAGGTGGCAGGAAATATTGGCGGTAAAGAACATAAAGAAGCTAAAATTATATGGATTTAATAATTTGACGAAAACACTTAGCTTTAACTTGTATGACATTTGTTATGCGCAGTCGGAAGAGCACACTAAGGCCTATATAGAGTATATTGATGAGGAATACAATGCGGACAGACTTACTAAAATTCTTACAGACGTAGCCCATATTATAGGCGCAAATATACTGAATATTGCAAAACAGGACTATGACCCCCAGGGTGCTAGTGTCACGATTCTTGTATCCGAGGAAAAAGTAAATTATGAAGAGCATTCTAAGTATTCAAGCACTGAAGCACCCGGTCCACTTCCCGAAAATGTGGCAGCTCACCTTGATAAAAGTCATATAACCGTGCATACTTACCCGGAAAGCCATCCGTACCAAGGCATTAGCACATTCAGAGTAGATATCGATGTGTCAACTTGTGGTCAGATATCACCTTTAAAAGCGCTTACCTATTTGCTCCATAGCTTTGAGGTCGATATTGCAACTATCGACTATCGTGTCAGAGGTTTTACCCGAGATGTTGACGGCAGAAAATTTTTTATTGATCATAAAATTAATTCAATACAAAACTACATCCCAGGAGAGATTCGAAGGCTTTATCACATGATAGATGTAAATGTTTACCAGGAAAATATATTTCATACAAAAATGCTTCTTAAGGAGTTTAATCTTGATAACTATCTTTTTGGAACAGGTATAAGCGAGCTTAATAGCTCACAAAAAAGAAAGATTAAGCAAAGACTTAAAAGAGAGATGAACGAAATATTTTATGGTAGAAACGTACCTCGTGTGTAATGAGAGCTTTTGTAGAAGTAGGTTCAGGTTAACATTGAGCGTTCTTGCTTCTTGCATATAAAAGTATACGTTCATATACCTTTTTTTCTTGGTTAAGCAAACGACAAAAAATTGAAGTAAATGTATTTTATCTCTTTGTTACGGCAGACTAATAATCGAGGTGATTAGTATGTTATTTATATGGATATTCCTTATGATTATAGCAGCCATTTTTTACTATATTTTTTCCATTCTTGCTCTTATTTTGTATAGAATAAAAATAAGAAATTTGCTTGAGAATGTAGATTCAAGGAGATTTCTGTTATACATGAACACAAGAGACTTTCAAAATATTATTGCTGAAGCATTAAGAAGAAAAGGACATAAAGTCGAGTTTACAGACAAATGTGGTGATGAGGGGAATGGGTTTTTGCTAGACGACACACATTTTGTAGTAGTATGGAAGCATGCGCACAATTGGCAGGTTGAAGTAGAAGAAGCGATGAAGCTTGCAAGATGTATGCATGTAAATTCAATTTTCAGAGGGATGCTTATAACACTAGGCGATTATAAGAGGAGCACCAGAGTGTATTGCCATAAAAATGTTATAACCTGCATTAATGGAGAACAACTTCTTGACATGTGCAAGGAAGTCCAAACCGGAAAGCGTACAGCTATTAATGCCTTGAAAAGTGCTGAATAATAAGTTGGGATTATTATAAACAAAACAATAACTATAATGGAAAATTATTTAACAATTTGAAATGGACAAGTAAATTAGCAGTAATCTAATTTTAATAATTTCATGATATAATAACCTCGTTACCGAGGTTATTATATGCTTCCGGCGGGATTGATTTGTGTGCAATGTCATAAACGGAGGATTTTATATACCTCATATTTGTTTTGAGCGTGTGCAAGACTTTTTCTAACGTAAAAGCGCACATGAGTAATTAGATCGTGATATTTCTTTAAAACACATGATCTAATATCCATTTAGAGGAGGGGGAGATTGTTATCAAAAAAGTATTAATCATTTTTATTATTATTTTAGGGTTAACAGTAGCGATTCCTGGATATGCTGCAGGCTTTGAAATGTATACAGTCCGTCCCGGAGACACTTATTATAAGATTGCAATGCAACACGGAGTACCTGTAGAGAAGTTAATGGATCTGAACAATTATACTGATGCAACTATATTCAGTGGTCAGCTCCTGAAAATAAGACCATTAATTAATAATAAAACCGTTACGGTAAATGTAAACGGTGTATTTATTGACATGGATGCATCGCCATATATTGAAAAAGATACTGTATTTGTCCCTGTCAGATTTGTAGCGGAAGGTCTTGGTGCAACAGTCAATTGGGATAATTATAATCAGACTGCTATTATTACGGGAAACGGAAAAAGCATTAAGCTGACACCGGGGAAAGAAAATATTATTGTGGATGGACAAAGTATAAATACTGGATTTGTAACCTGTGTTTATAAAGGAAGAATATATGTACCGCTCAGAATAATTGCAGAGTGCTTTGGAGCTGGCCTTGACTGGAACTCAGCTAACTATGTTGTTTCTATTAGTACAGATGAACAAAATAGTGATAATAATTATTTGAGTTCTTTGTACTCCGAGGAAGATTTATATTGGCTTTCTAAAATTGTTGAAGCTGAAGCAATAGGGGAGCCCTATGAAGGGAAACTTGCAGTTGCTAATGTAGTGATTAACCGAAAGAATAGTAGCGAATTTCCAGACAGCATTAAAGATGTAATCTTTGATCCATCTTATGGGTATCAATTTACACCAGTTAAAAATGGTTCTATTTATAATGAACCTTCGGAGTCAAGTATACGTGCTGCTAAGGAAGCTCTCTCGGGAAATAATAATATAGGCAGCTCTCTCTATTTTTTAAATCCTGTAAAGTCAGGACATACATGGATTCAAGCTAGCAGAGAGCTTTTTGGAGTAATCGGTGGGCATCACTTTTACTTGTAATGGTATGGCATAATACCAAAGGTAAGTGTTTGCAAAATTTGTGAAATACTTGATTTAGTGTAACTATTTATGACTTGTGTTCATAAAAATAATGCTAGCTCTTGATAGCTGCAATTTTACAAGATGCGTAACCGACAGCCTATAACACTTGTGAATATTGAGCTAAATTAAGGGAAAATTATATAAAATCAAAGAGAGAAGATAAATATTCATTGAGAACATTTATCTTCTCTCTTTTTTAAAGGAAATTTGTAGGTTTTGGTTTTGTTGTTTGGTAATTGCACATTCACCACTTTTTTTGCCAAGGCAAAAAAAGCACATGCGCAATTATATCATGCAATTTCTTCGAAATTCATGATATAATAATTAATCAATATAATCTCTTATTACATGGTAATAATATTAGGTATGAAAGAAAGGGGTATGGATATGATTATTTCTCCAAAATTTAGGGGTTTTATTTGTACTACGGCACATCCAGTTGGTTGTGAAAAAAACATAAGAAACCAAATTGAATATATTAAAAACCAAAATTTTTGCAAAGGACCCAAAAATGTACTTGTTATTGGTGCGTCTACTGGCTATGGACTTGCTTCAAGAATTGCTGCTGCTTTTGGTTTTGGATCCAAAACGGTAGGCATTTTCTTCGAAAAGCCTGCATCAAAAAAGACAGCGACTGCAGGTTGGTACAATGCAGCCGCCTTTGAGAAACTAGCTAACGAAGCGGGGCTATATGCAAAGAGTATTAACGGAGACGCGTTTTCAAATGAAATTAAGCAGCAAACAGTAGAGTTAATCAAAAAGGACATAGGGCCAATTGATCTTGTAATTTACAGTTTAGCATCACCACGACGGATAGATCCTTTTACCGGTGAAACTTATAATTCAGTATTAAAACCTATTGGAAAAGATTATACAAGCAAGACTGTTGACTTTCATACAGGTCAGATATCAGACATCTCAATTGAAAAGGCAACTGAAGATGAAATAAATAATACAGTAGCTGTAATGGGTGGAGAGGACTGGAAGATATGGCTTGATACCTTAAAAAAAGAGAAGCTGCTGTCCCAAAATGCTCTAACACTGGCTTACTCCTATGTAGGACCAGAGTTAACACATGCAATATATAGGGATGGTACAATTGGAAAGGCAAAAGATCACCTTGAAGCTACTGCAAGAGATATTACACAAATCCTTAATGATATAAGCGGTAGGGCTTATGTTTCAGTTAACAAAGCTGTAGTTACTCAGGCAAGTTCAGCTATACCAGTTGTACCACTTTATGTATCCATATTGTTTAAAACAATGAAGACTAAAGGGATACATGAAGGCTGTATTGAACAAATGGGTAGATTGCTCAAAAGCCTATATGATAAAACTGTAAAAATTGATGACAGGGGAAGAATCCGTATAGATGATCTTGAGATGAGAGAAGATGTACAAAATGAGGTGTTAGACACTTGGAAGATAATAAGGTCGGATAATATAAATGATATCTCAGATATAGAAGGTTATCGACATGAGTTTTTTAACTTGTTCGGATTTTCTATTGATGGTGTTGATTATGATAATGATGTTGACATAAATGTTGACATTCCAAGTATCAAAATATAGATTCACAATAGTATAGGTGCGCTTAGGTAATGGTCCAGTCAATCAAAAATGATTGAAGAATTATTTCCTGATATTTCCCTAGGAATATTGACGTAGTTTGAAGCATTTGTCGCTATAGTTGCAATTTAGGTATTGAAATTCGATTAAAAATGTATTATTCTATTTTACGTAAACCATTACCAACACCTTCTACAAAAAAATAGCACGTAGGAGGAAGACTTTGAGAAAAACGCTAGCAGAAATCATTAGAAAAATTAAAAGGATGGAGACAACGTCAGTTGACAAAGATGAAATACTGAAAGTAAGTAACGAATTGGATGAACTTATACTAAAAGTGTCAAACTACTAATTAAAATTACTATATGATTATTCACAAAAAGCAAGTTGAATAAACTTCACGTACAATATATACTGCAGAAAGAAAACACTCTGACACTACGTATTGTATGTAAAGTTCAACTAATATGCTTTTTGGGTGTTAAAGCAATACTTTCAAAAATCGTAGGAAGATTTGTGTGTTTTAAGCTCGTTTTGCAAAATTAATAGTGTTATATGTAAAATAGTGCAGAATATCAACAAACAAAACAATCAATTGAGGTCTCTACAAATAGGCTTGGGAAAGAAATCCAAGCCTATTTGCGTGGTGCACTCAATGCTCGGAACGCATTCAATATTGCTATAACGGTTACACCTACATCAGCAAATATTGCTGCCCACATGGTAGTAATCCCAAATGCACTGAAAATAAGGACAGCTACTTTTATTCCAATGGCAAAGTAAATGTTTTGATATGCAATTTTAAGTGTCTTTTTAGAAATCTTTATTGCAGTAGCAATTTTAGATGGCTCATCTGTCATAATTACAACATCTGCAGCTTCGATTGCTGCATCAGAGCCTAAGCCACCCATTGCTATTCCAATATCTGCACGAGCTAAAACAGGAGCATCATTAATTCCGTCACCTACATATGCAAGTTTTCCTTTTGCAGATTTTTGCATAAGTAGTTCTTCCAGTTTCTCAACTTTATTTATCGGTAATAGTTCAGTGTATACTTTATCAAGTCCAAGCTCTTTAGCTACCTTTTTACCGACGTTTTTATTATCACCTGTTAGCATTACAGTTTGATTAATACCAGATGATTTTAATTCTTTGATGGCCTGTGCAGAATCTTCCTTTAGCTCATCAGAGATAATAATGTAACCTGCATACTGGTTATCTACTGCAATATGCACTACAGTACCGATCAGCTCTTTCTTGAAGAAAGAGATATTTTCCTTTTTCATGAATTTGATATTTCCTGCAAGAACCTTTTTGCCAGCAACAGTTGCACCAACACCGTGACCTGGTATTTCTACCACATCAGAGATTTTACTATTATCCACCTCTTTGCCATAAGAGCGTTTTAGTGAGATCGAGATAGGATGATTGGAGTAACTTTCTGCGTAAATGGCTAACTCTAATAGTTCTTCTTTTGAGAAACTTTCTTCCGGATGAATTTCCTGAACATTAAATACTCCTTTTGTCAATGTGCCTGTTTTATCAAATACGATAATTTCAGTTTTAGCCAGTGTTTCCAAATAGTTGCCGCCTTTAACCAGAATACCCTTTCTTGAAGCTCCACCTATTCCACCAAAGAAGCTTAAAGGAATAGATATAACAAGGGCGCATGGACATGAAACTACAAGGAATGACAATGCCCGATATATCCAATCATTGAACGATGCTCCGCTAATCAAAAGTGGGGGTGCAAATGCAAGGAGAACTGCAACTATTACGACAACAGGAGTATAGTATCTTGCAAACCTTGTAATAAATTGCTCTGATTTAGATTTTTTACTGCTTGAATTTTCTACTAAATCCAATATTTTGTTTACAGTAGATTCCTCAAATTTCTTTGTAACCTCTGCTGTGATAACTCCGTAAATATTGATACATCCACTTAAGATATCACTTCCCACATCTATTTCACGAGGAACTGACTCGCCAGTAAGCGCTGATGTGTCAATCATGGAGCTGCCTGTAATGACTTTTGCATCAAGAGGGATTTTTTCTCCTGCTCTGATAACTATAATATCTCCTACCCTCACTTCATATGGATCCACCTTAACTAGATCATCGCCCTTTTTTAAGTTTGCATAATCCGGTCGGATATCCATAAGACTTGCAATTGATTTTCTTGATTTATCAACTGCGTAGCTTTGAAATAACTCGCCGACCTGATAAAACAACATAACTGCAACACCCTCCGGATATTCACCTATTAAAAATGCACCGATAGTGGCAATTCCCATCAAAAAATGTTCATCGAACACTTGGCCTTTTAAAATGTTTATAAGTGCTCTTTTAACTATATCCCCGCCAACAATAATATAACTTACTACGAACAGAGAGATATTCAACCATTCAATATTAAAATCGATTACAAAAGCTGCAATAAACACTACTGCACTTATGCTTATTCTCCAAATTCTATTTTTCATTAGCGCCCCCTTATACTTTTTTGCCTTGATAGTGTTTTGTCGATTTTTCATAGGTAATATACACAATCTATTTCTTTAAGATCGTACTAGTCTCAATATGCTTGATAATTTTTTAAAATATTACTCCTCGTTAATATGAATTAACCCCTGGTCAAAAATTTGCCTTACATGTTCATCATCCAATGCCCACAGAATTTTGATAATTTTAAACCATATTTGCTATCGTGTCAAGCGAGACAGGGGACGGTTCTGTGTCTTGGGGACTTTGTCCCCAGGACACAGAACCGTCCCCTGTCTCGCTTTCCCATCTATTGACATGCATATCATCTGCCAATATAATTTAACAGTGAGGTGATTCTATGTTGAAGGTTACGGGTTTAACTAAGAGATTTGGTGATATAACAGCTGTAAATGATATCAGTTTTCAAGTGGGGGAAGGTGAAGTGTTTGGGCTGCTCGGTGAGAATGGTGCTGGGAAGACTACAACATTAAGGCTACTAGCTACAATGCTTAAACCTACTTTGGGAACAGCTTCACTGGGCGGCTACGATCTTATTAAAGAGCCTGAGAAGGTAAGAAGAAAAATTGGAATTTTATTTGGCGGAGAGAGCGGACTATACGACAGGCTTACTGCAGCTGAAAATATTACCTACTTTGGTGAACTGAACAATATGAGCAAATCTGAAGTAAATGAAAGAATTAAATATCTGACAAAAGCTTTCGGAATGGAAGAGTATATTAATAGGAAAGCGGGTAAGTTTTCAAAAGGCATGAAGCAGAAGGTAGCGTTTGCACGCTCAATAGTTCATGATCCTGACATTATGCTTCTTGATGAACCTACTTCGGGTCTTGATGTAAGTGCCATCAGAAATGTTCATGATTTTATTCAGACTTGCAGAAATGATGGTAAAACAATAATATTTTCCAGCCATACAATGAGTGAAGTAGAAAAATTGTGCGACCGAATAGGAATTATACACAAGGGGAGTCTTGTGACCACAGGAACAATTGATGAGATAATTAAAGAATTTAATGGAGATAGCCTAGAAGAGATTTTTGTGAAAATGGTAGGTGATAAAAATGAGTTTTAAGCATGTTTGGATAGTATTTAAAAAAGAAGTAAAGGACATAGCAAGAGATAAAAAGACAATACTGACCAATCTGTTAGTTCCTATAATTCTTATGCCTTTGATATTTTTCATTATGGGTGGAAGTTTTAAGAGATTGGGAGAAGATATAAATGAGAATGTGACAGTAGCGCTTTCGTCAAATTCTAATACACGGGAAATAATTCAGCTTGTTCAGGAGAAAATTTTTGCAGATTACCCTAACATTAAGCTCAATGGAGTTGTCGAAGATCCTATACAGGCTATAAGAAACAATGAGGTCAGGTTTGTAATAGATGTAGAAGAAAATTTTGCAGAAAGTCTAAAACAGGAACTGCCATACACTATCACAATCTTATTTGATCATTCAGATACAAAGTCCAGTGGCAGCTATGAAATTATTGCCCAGGCTGTTAATAAATATCGGGATAGTATTATCCGCCAAAGACTAGAGAGTAAAAACATAGATCTAAGTCTGCTTGAACCAGTCAAAGTTGTTCTAAATAATGCAGCAGATGAAAAAACCGGTGGGAATTTTATGATAATGATGATGCTACCCATGCTTATATCAGTGTTAATTGCAGTAGCCGGTATTCCTGCGGCGACAGATCTTGTCGCCGGAGAAAAAGAGCGAGCTACACTTGAGCCTCTTTTAACCACTCAAGCGGGGCGTATGTCTATTCTTTTGGGGAAGTACTTCACCGTAACTCTGTTTTCAATAGTTGGTGTAATCGCTCAGTTTATAGGCGTGTTAATTGGTTTTGCAACTAGCCCTGATTTTTTAAATATGGGTGGCGAAGCAAGCTCACAGATGAGCTTTTACTTTCCTCCTCTGGCAATGTTTCTGGTAATACTAATAACTATATCCATGGGGATGGTTTTTGCAGGTTTGCAGCTTGCGGTCAGTACATATGCTAAGTCATTTAAAGAAGCGCAAACATATCTGTCATTTTTCATCCTAATTGCAATGGTGCCTGCATATGCAACAATGATGCTGCAGCCGAGTGATATAGAATTATATATGTTTTTTGTACCACTATTAAACGCAATTGCATCATTAAAAATGGTCTTAGGTAATGTAATAAACTATACCTACTTAGAAATTGCGTTGGCTACTTCTTTTATATATGTAGCTATATCACTACTTTTTGCAGCATCATTATTCAAAAAAGAAAAAGTGCTTTTCAGAAGCTGAGTGAGACAGGGGACGGTTCTGTGTCCTGGGGACTTTGTCCCCAGGACACAGAACCGTCCCCTGTCTCACAACCTGTCTCACCCTTTAATAATTTTCTTTCCTTACTTCAAAGAAGCTTTGTGGATGTACACAGGCAGGACACACATCAGGTGCCTTTTTGCCTATTACAAGATGACCGCAGTTGCGGCATTCCCACATGACTTCTTCTGATTTTTCAAATACCTTTTTCATTTCAACATTTTTAAGCAGTGCACGATATCTTTCTTCGTGTGCCTTTTCAATTTTTGCGATTAATTTGAACTGCTCTGCAAGTGCGGTAAAGCCTTCTTCCTCAGCATCCTCAGCAAAACCCTTGTACATATCAGTCCATTCATAGTTTTCTCCTTCAGCAGCATGAAGAAGATTTTGTGCAGTGTCACCAAGTTCGCCAAGAGCCTTAAACCAAAGCTTTGCGTGCTCTTTCTCATTATTTGCTGTATCCTCAAAAATCGCAGCAATCTGCTGATAACCTTCCTTTTTTGCTACCGATGCAAAGAAGGTATACTTATTCCTTGCTTGAGATTCGCCTGCAAACGCAGCTGCTAGGTTTTTTTCTGTTTTAGTTCCTTTGATACTCATAATATTTCTCCTCTACTAGAATTATTTGATATAGTATTTTGCATTTTGAGAACCACCGGCTTTGTAAAATCACTGGCATTCATCAATTTCCTCTACATATAGTTATATCACAAATCCTTGGTAGTAAACATTATTTTTTAAGCTCTACAAAAAACTCAGCTTTACCTCTACCTTCCTGCCGCAATGTTTATTTGCTTTTGGTGGTCTGTGTCCACACGTCCATCCTTATGGCGAGTGCTGTTTAGAAAATGAATATCAAAATGTCCATCCATTCCATTATTCTTAATATAGTCATAATTTGTACCCGCTCCATAATCTCCACTTCTCCAGCTAGCCCAAGCGTCAGCAGCAACACCATCATTGCCTGCATGGGGCATAGCTGTAGCACTTGCTGCAATTTTCCTGCCATTAATTTTAATTAATACAGGCCTTCTCTGCCAGCTAAAATTACCACCCCAGATACTTTTCATAGTATTTGTGTCAGCCCAAGAAAGCGTTTCACAGTCAGCATGAAGAGCCCCGGTTGTACGCCTTGCTTTAAAGGATTTACCCGTATAAAAATCAACCACTTCAAAGTCGGCGTCAAGCGGTATAACATATTGAGCTTCTGTCCACCAGTCAAGATGTTCGCCATATTGAGAGCCAGGTGTGCTCTTAATAGGTACATGGTGAACCGGAATCTTTATTACATCACCTATGTTAAGGTAAGATGACTCATTTAGATTATTAGCTTTGAGCAACTCAGCAAAGGGTATTCCAAATTTTTTAGAAATAGCCCATGGGGTATCATATTTTTGTACCGTATAATTTTGATAGGTTACATACGGTTTTGATGCTGCCGGTGGTTGTGTGGCCAAAGGTACTTTAATCTTCTGCCCTACATAAAGCACAGTGTGTTCATTAGCTCCATTAAATGACATCAAACTATGCAAGCTTATACCTAATTTTTGACTAATACGATAAAAAGAATCTCCTGCTTGAACAGTATAAGTGGCATAGGATTTTTCTTCTTCCGGGATAATAACTTTATCTCCAACACTAAGCCATGAATTATTAGTGGCATTATTAGCCATAAGCAATGTTGTAAAGGGAACGCCATACTGTTGACTTATTGACCAGTAAGTATCACCCTTTACTACAGTATGAAATTTCTTATTACCAAGAGGAATAGTTATTTTCTGCCCTGGATGCAGTATAGTGTTCTCATTGGCATTATTTGCATTCATAACGCTCAATGTAGAAACGCCGTATTTGTTAGCAATTTTCCAGAAAGTATCTCCTGACTTTACGGTATACGTTGCATTCTGTGCAAGGCTTATTCCACTACTACCAATTAATATTCCAAGGCTAATTATTCCGCAAACTAATGTTTTTTTGATATCCACTCTAATCCCTCCATTTTGATTATTAAAATCCAGTTTTTTTTCAATACTTTAATCTACTTTTCAGATTTCCAAAGAATTAAAACTTTATCTAAAAAGGCGGATTAAAGCCCCGATATTAACCATACCTCGATACGGTTTACATAAATAATACAACAAAAAGGTGCAAAAGTATCATGTAAAATGTGGAACGATGACGTGAAGCGGCTGAATCCGTCGATATGATTGTATCAGAGTTGTATGTAGTAATTCTTGGAGCAACAATTCCTCCCTTGTGCTTAGGTAACTTGTTTCATGAACTTCGTCATCGGTATATCCACTCTGATAGAGAGAAAAACATCGTTCGGTTACGGCTTTCATATAAATCGGTATTTTTTATCATTCAAAATATGTATTATATAGACAGCAGGACCTTCATCAATACGAAGCGAGAACTTATCAAATATCTCAAAAGTGAAGATAAAGAAGTAATGGAAATGGCCATAAAGTTGAAAGAGAACAAAGAATATGAGTAGAATACGGTAACAAAAAAAATGCTGAGGAAATTATGACTAACTAATTATTTTTAACAATGTGAAAAATAATTACAGTTCGCATAATAATATAAAGGATATTGTAAAAATGTGCAGAATATCATAAAGGTAACAATATCGATTAGGATTTATCTTTAATTCATAAAGACGGTTGATTAACCACTGTAATTAAACTGAAAGGATAAGGTAAATGATGAATATAATATTAAATAATACAGATAAATGGTATAAGGCTTATAAAAAATTGAATAATGAGCAAGGATATAAATACATATTAGAAACTATAAGCTGCGATTTACCAGTTAAGTTTTTTGAAAAAGTTGATATAACAAGTTTTGTAATACTTGCTTTTGATTATTTAAGGGATATGAAGCTCTATGAAGAAATGATTGAACTGTATGACAAGTTGATCCGTTGGAAAGAACACATTGATGATTGGTATTACTTTGAAAAATATTTGATAGATTATTACCTTTATTGCAACAATATTTCTGAAGTTAAGAAATATTTAGAAAGTTTTCAATCAAGGCCTGAAATATCTATAGACATATTTATTCCAATATTCGATAAGCTGGTCTATTATGGATATTCTGATTTAACTTTGGATATTTCAATTAGAATGTTTGACAAAATAAAAGATGCACCTGGACTACTCTCAGGGAGTGAGCGTCAATTTGGCTGGATTATATATATGGAAAAACTGCAAAGTATCTACAATGATCTGAAAATGAATATACCTGTAAATAGGGATGCCATTGTAAAATATCTTGAGAAATATGATTTTGAACCAGAATCTTATATCGATATGACGATAGATGTTCTTTCACCTAAGAATGAATTTTGGCCTGATTATAGAATGTATCAAAAAGATGAAAGTGATTTTTTTCATTGCCTAATGCTGCTATTTTGCCGGTATATGTTGGATTCAAAAAATATCAGCTTTGCAACATCACATGATATCTGGGATGTATTTCTTTACGGTATTAGATGTGATACGCCTGATAGTGTACCTGTAATGAATTATGACGATGTATTTGAACTAGACGTGAGAAAGTATGGTGACGAAATATCTGCCAGAATGGGGTATATATCTAACAAATATACCTGTGGTTTTGCGGCTGCATGGGGCACGGTGTATATATATGATTTTCTTTATAATCATGGATATATTTCTGATGAGGTATACTATGATGCTTTGGAAGCAATCCAAACTATAAAAATTGAGATAATTACAGGAAATGCTAATCACCTTTGGGAGAATAATTTTGTTAATATATGGGGTAAGCCTGAGTCGATTAAGGATGAAGAATTCACTAGTGAAAAAGAAAAGTTCGATGAATCTTTTAATGCTCAGATTGAAATAGTAGATTAGTGCAGTAATTGCGGAAATAGATAGGCGGTTTTCAAGGTATACCTTTTGTTCTCTTCCGAAATATCAAATATTGTAACCAAACATGGGAATAGGAATGGGGAATTTTTTCAAACTTGCAAGCCTCGAAGGGGTATAGCTATTAAGAGTATGAGCTATTACTCAGCATAAGAATGTGATATAATGGGAATATAAAAATATGGAAATAAATCGAGGGTAGTGATTGGATATGGCAAATAGGCAGATAGCGGAACTTCAGAAAACGATGGTACAAAACAACTTATTTGATAGGTTCAATCTGAATAGAGTTGGAGTCTTTGGATCTGCCGCAAGGGGTGAACAGACCAATGATATTGATGTTTTAATTGAGGACAATGTTAATTATCGTCTGCTGTCGGAGCTCAGAGATGAGCTGGAGAGACTTATGAACAAACGGATAGATGTTGTAATTGCCCGGTATGCCAACCCCATTGTACTCCATAGAGCGAGGAAGGGTGTGGTGATGCTTAAGTTAACTAAACCTGCTTTTGATAAAGCAAAAGAGTACATATTTTCTAATGCTACACCTATCGAAAAGGCTTGGTTCAGGTATAACTTTGAAGAAAGCGATACTAATGCGTTTATGGAAGAGCTTGCAAAGTATCAATTCGATAATGGAGGTTTCGGTGGACTTGTTTATGAATTTGAGTATCAAGGTCCATGTCTGAAATGCACCGAGCATGCTTTTCGTTATATCTACTATTTAAAGGATAAGCCCAAAGCAGAACACCCCGTCATACAGAAAATGATGCGTTATGTACTTGAGTGTTATCACCCTGAAACTGGATGTTGGGGTGAACTTCTTGAACCTGAAGTCAATGACAGTTTGCATGTATGGTGGTGGACTTATGGAGAGGACGAGCATCAACCCACAGATGATTTTGATGAGCGGGTAAAGCAATATAATCCGAACGGACAAGCAGCATTAGCAGCATTTGTGGCTTTATATTCAGAGCTTGTGCCGGAAGACCTATATAAAGACATAATCCGATATCCTATAGAGAAAATATTACGGTATTATGATAACAATTCGCCTCTCAGACTAGATTCTGATACAGAGTATTTTACTGATGTAGCTAAAAGTCCATATAATATGAAATGTTTACAGCAGTTTTGCGATTGTCTTAAGGATAAAAAGCTCGCCACTAGGCTTAAAAACATACTTCGTCAAGACCCGACTGCTTGCATGGAGCTTGACGAAAGTGTCTGGGGTAACGGCTACCACGAAACACCTTGGTCATGTATCAAAAACTTGGTGCCTGTGCACACTCGGCTACACCAAAAAGCTGTTTGATGTTGTGCTTGATTGCATAACAGAAGTAGAGTTTATCGAAAACATTAGAACAGGCGGTATGCGCTGTATAATGAAAATAATGAGGAAATAACCATGCACTTTGTCAACGCTAAAGGAATCCTATCCTCTAAAAACAGAATGAATATCTATCGCGGTTGTACACATGGATGTATTTATTGTGACAGTCGCTCGACATGTTATCAGATAAAGCACGATTTTGATGATATCGAAGTCAAGCAGAACGCTCCGGAGTTATTGGAGGATGCCCTCCGCCGAAAGCGTAGAAAGTGCATGGTTGGCACTGGTTCTATGTGTGACCCATATATGCACTGTGAAGAAAAGCTGGGACTTACCCGAAAGTGCCTTGAAATAATAGATAAATACGGCTTTGGAGCAACGCTAATCACTAAGTCAAACCGCGTCTTGCGTGATATGGATTTGCTGAAAAGCATCAACCAAAAGTCTAAAGCTGTTGTGCAGATGACGCTTACTACATATGATGAAATCTTATGTAAAATTCTCGAACCAAATGTATGCACCACAAGAGAACGGTTCGACACCTTGAAAATTCTGCGTGACAACGGTATTCCGACAGTTGTGTGGTTGTCACCACTTCTGCCATTCATCAACGACACCGAGGAAAATCTGCGAGGGATACTGAATTATTGCTTTGAAGCAGGTGTAAAGGGTATCATTTGCTTTGGAATCGGTGTAACCTTGCGGGAAGGCGACCGTGAATATTTTTATGAAAAGCTGGACGAGCATTTTCCCGGCTTGCACGAAAAATATCATCGCAAATACGGCTATTCCTATGAGATCACAAGTGACAATAACAATGCATTAATGAAAATATTCCATTCCGAATGCAAGGCCTATGGCATAATTAGCGGTGTCAGAGAAATATTTGAATATCTCAATGAGTTTCCTAAGCGAGAATACACTCAATTGAGTTTGTTTAAAAATTTTTAAAAACACCAACATTTCTTCCAAGTCGTCCATGTCGTGACTTGTTACTACGATTGTTACACCGTCTTCATTGTTGATCTTCTTTAAAAATTCAATCATTTGGCGTTTTGCAACAACATCGAGGCCAAGTGTCGGTTCGTCAAGAAGAATAATTTCTGGAGAGTGAAGGAGCATCATTGCAATATTGGCTCTCATTCGTTGTCCAAGTGACAATTCTCTGACAAAGGTCTTTACTAGCCCTTCGATGTCCAGCATAAGCGACAAATTCACCTCAAATTGCAAAGGCACAAGGATACAATTCCTTGTGCTTCATAAGAAAAATGACAGATGCCGTGATTCATCAGTCTTTTCTATTTACAGCCTTCTCAACCTTGCCTCTTCCTCTTGAATGATTTTTTTATCAATCCGTTCAAAAAGGATTTCCACCTGCCCGAGCTCCAGGTCGGATGGAATCTCTATATACTGCCATACTGTCTTTTCAATCTTTAAAAAGTTCCTTATTTTCGCAGATGAAAAAGGCAGAAAGGGGTCAAGGAGCAGTGAGAGATTAGCGATAATCTGCACGCAGGTATTCAGAGTTTTCTTGCACTTTTCAACATCGCTCTTTATTGTAATCCACGGTTGTTCCTCATCAAAGTATTTATTTGCTGCCCGCACAAATACAAAGATTGTACCCAGTGCTTCCTTGAAATTTCCCTTTTCTATGAGTTCTCCGATGCGAGGGTAGAGCTTTGTTAGTGATTGCAAAATATTCTGGTCACATTTTCCTTTTGGCACCTTGTTTTCAAAATACTTTTGAATAAATATCAGACTGCGGTTCACAAAATTTCCGTAAGCACCTAAAAGCTCTCCGTTGTGGCTGTTAATAAATTCCCTCCAGGTAAAATCAGCATCTCTTTTTTCGGGTCCGTTGCTAATCAAAAAATAACGTATGGAATCAGGATTGTACCGCTCAAGGATATCCTTCGCCCAAATTGCCCAATTTTCGCTGGTGGAAATTTTCCTGCCTTCAAGGGTCAGATATTCGCTGGATATAATATCATCGGGGAGCTTCAAATTGACATCAGTGCGGCCTAAGAGCAGTGATGGCAGAATAACTGTATGAAAAGGTATGTTATCCTTTCCGTGTACATAATATTGCCTTGCGCTGTTCCAGAATTCATAGAAATCAATTCCCTGCTGGCGGCACAGTGTATAACAGTCTGAAAGGTATCCAAGGACATTTTCAGCCCAGATATATATTTTCTTGTCGTCAAATCCATCCATCGGGACATCAATGCCCCAATCGAGATCCCGAGTCAGGCTTCTGTCACGTAGTCCTTCATGAACATACCTCTTTGACATTTCATAGGCATTTTTTCTCCATTTGCTGTGACTCTCAATATATCTTTCAAGCTCATCCTTCATACGGGTGACAGCCAGGTAAAGATGATTGGTAGACCGGAATTCAGGTGGTTTTCCGCATATGCTGCATTCTGCCTGAAGTAGATTTTCCGGCTCCAGTACGCTTCCGCACGCTTCGCACTGGTCGCCCCTTGCGAACTTACCACAATGGGGACACAAACCTTTTACGAAGCGATCGGGTAAAAATTGTTTGCATTTGTCACAATACGCCTGCGGAGTGCTTATCTCATAAACATAACCGCTATCATAGAGGTTTTTGTGAAAGTCTTTAACAAAGCTTTTATGCTCATTGCTGGATGTTTTTTCGTATAAGTCATAAGAGAAGCCAAGATGATTAAAACATTCGGCAAACTCGTTGTGATAGTAATCACTTATTTCCTCAGGTGTTTTGTTTTCCTGCCTGGCTCTGATTGCGACCGGTGTACCGTGACAATCACTGCCCGAAACGAAAAACACTTTACCACCCTTTGCTCTGAAATACCTTGCCAGTACATCCCCCGGCAATAATGCGGCTATATGACCTATATGCAAAGAACCGTTTGCATAAGGCCATGCATTTCCTATTAAAACATTCATAAACGCACCTCATTTCTAATTGATTTATTGATTTGGAATAACATACTTATATAAACAAAATGCACATTAAAAAAGCTCTCACCTCCAGGATACAATCCTGGGGACGAGAGCATGATACTTCGTGTTACCACCCCGGTTTATTGATACTTCACAGCACCAACCTCAGCAAGTACGGCAGGATAAATTAATCCTGATTATACCCCGGCACTATAACGGGTGCATCCGTCGCAGCCTAAACCCTAAAAAAGGATTCGGTGCGAAAGCTCTGAGACCATCTTCGGTTACCTATTCTTTACTCCTTCTCAGCTTATCGGAGTTCTCTGTAAAAGACATCAATAATCTACTCTTCTCTTCATCGCATCTCTAATTTTTTTTTTAATAATAGCAAGCCATATATCTACCTTTAATAGGATATGGCATTAAATCTGGTTTCATTCATTGATAAAACTGAATGAAATTTTCTGTAAACTAGATATATCTTAATACGTGTAGGAGTTACAGTCAATAGTTTTTTAAAACACAAAAACAAACATAGTTTAATGCAAGAATTCCTTCAAAACTTATTGACAAAGTGGAAAATATATGCAAGAATACTATAAACGGTGAGTATGCATAAGAGCTGGATGCTTGAGCTGCATAGGGGCAATGAAGCCCTACACGTGGAATTATACCCTGCGGAGTCACATAAAAGTGATATCTACGGGGTTTTTGCATTTTAAAGAGTATGCATGCTAGTGTACAGTAGTAGATTAGTATAAAATAGTGAGAATGGAGTTGAAGATTATGATAACTCTTGAAACAGAGCGCTTGATTTTACGACAATTTGAGGAAACAGATTTTGAAGCAGTTCACGCTTATGCAAGTGTTGCTGAGAATGTTCAGTATATGGTTTGGGGACCAAATGAGGAATCCCATACCAAAGCGTTTATTTTACAAGCTATAGCAAAATCAATGGAAGTCCCATGCAAAAATTTTCAATATGCTACTGTGTTAAAATCAAGCAAAAAGCTTATCGGTGCATGTAATTTAGCTATTACAGGCGATGATGAAGCAGTAATCGGGTGGATTTTACACAGAGATTACTGGAAACAGGGCTTTGGTACCGAAATGGGTAAACGTATTGTGGAGTTTGGTTTTAACGAATTGGGATTGCACAGGATTACTGCTCACTGTGATACAGAAAACTATGGTTCATATCGTGTTATGGAACGGATAGGTATGCGCAGAGAAGGTTGTTTTCTTGAAGCGGGACCTGCAAATAAGTTTTCAGGTAAAAAGTATGGCGATGAATATTCATATGCTATCCTAAAAGATGAATGGGAAATCCTGCAGGAAATCGCTTATTACAATTCCCTGCCATTATTTTTGATGATTTTATTGATATACCAAATTTAACTGATGGTGAAATAGAGCTTTACTGTATTGGCAAAAAGCCTGCTATTCCTGAAAAGAAATGGGTTCCAGCTTATGTGTTTGAAATCCGCTGTGACAGCAATCGTGTCGGTGAGATCAATTTGCGTATCGGCTATACAGACGGCCTGTATTATGGCGGTCAAATCGGTTACAGCGTCGATGAACAACACCGTGGGCATGGTTATGCCGAAAAGGCCTGCCGGCTTCTTGCACCAGTTATCCGGATGCATGGGATGAATAAGGTATTGATTACCAACAACCATACCAATACGGCTTCCAAGCGTACATGTGAAAAGCTCGGAGCAAAGTTAATCCGTAAAGCCCGCCTGCCCGAATGGCATGACCTTTACAAAGATGGTCAGCGGTTTGTGAATATATTTGAGTGGAGCGTAGGAGGATAAAGAGATGATTGATACAGTTAAAATAGTTAAAGACTTTTATGATTTATGAGCATTCAACTTATCAAATCAACAGCCGATAATGCTGAAAACTTAGCGGGGATTCAAGAGAAAGCATAGAGAAAACATCTGTTGTGGTTCATGCAAAACGTACAAAGAGGCATGATGAGGGGAAAATATCAGTCGTAAAGAATTGGCTAAGACATTTGGCATAGAATAATGTATAATAGGTGGTATATGAGAAGTTTTCCTATGCATTACTTATTTATGGAGGCGATTTTTTTGATACTTTCAGGTCTTGAGATTAAAAAGCATATTGGTAAAGAGATAATAATAGAGCCTTACGATGAGAAATGTCTAAATCCCAACAGCTATAACCTTCGGTTGCATAATGAACTTTTGATCTATGAAGAAAAATTATTGGATATGAAAAAGCCCAATAAAGCCAGAAGTATCATCATACCGGAGGAAGGGCTTGTATTAGAGCCCGGGAGGCTATACTTGGGAAGGACAGTAGAATATACAAAAACCGATGGATATGTTCCAATGCTGGAGGGGCGTTCTTCCGTAGGAAGGTTGGGGCTTTATATTCATGTGACCGCTGGGTTCGGTGATGTTGGCTTCAGCGGTTACTGGACACTTGAAATACAGTGCGTTCAGCCTGTCAGAATTTATCCGGAAGTTGAAATCTGCCAGATATATTACCATTCTATTGAAGGTGATTATCAAAAATACTGTAGCGGAAAGTATCAAAACAACACAGGTATACAGCCAAGTCTGCTGTACAAGGATTTTGAAAAGTTTTGTTAAACAAGGTTGGGTTGAAGAATTAGATGAGGAGAAAATAACAAGAGTAGATAAATCTTTCATACTACAGGATTTTAAAGATAAGGAGGCTGACCTTGTTTATTGGGTAAAGTTAAGCGATCAGGATGTTATCTTTTATGTGCTGATGGAATTGCAGTCTACAGTAGACTTTCAAATGCCATACCGACTGCTTGTGTACATGGTTGAAATATGGAGAGAATTTATAAAGGATGTGCCCGATGGACAAGAGAAGGTGAAAGTATGGTTTATAATTTTGAGCAAGCAATAAGAGAAGGATTTATAAAAAGCGAAGAGAAAGGTATGGAAAAAGGTCGGATCGAAGAGAGGTTAGAGATAGCTAGGACTGCTCTATCGGAAGGTTTATCAGTTGAATTGGTAAAAAAAATAACCGGACTAGAAAAAGAAAAATTAAAAGATTTAGAAAAAGAAAAAGCCACCCCCCAGTAAAACTCTGTTATCAATTTTGGAACAGCTTTTTTGTTTTACATTTCCTCAACGGGTTCAATACCAAGCAGTTCAAAGCAGTTCAAGGGTGGACTGCCTGATAATGCAGAAAAAACTATTGCTTTACACACAGCTACTCATCTACTGCATAAAGCAGTTATGATTTAATTCAGAGCAATAGGATGATGTGAAAAAGGAAGAATGAAAATGGAAAAAACTAATATATTGCATTGTTAATAAAAATAAAGGATATTTATTGTAAAGAAAAGAGTCTAATGCAGTATGAAAAGTTACCGTAAAGAGTTATGGTTCGACATTAAGAAAAGACGTGAATTTATCAATATTACACCACAGATTGAACAGTGTCTTTCTGAAAGTGGAATAACTGAAGGATTGCTCCTTTGCAATGCCATGCATATTACAGCCAGTGTGTTCATTAATGATGATGAAGGCGGGCTGCACCAGGATTTCGAAAGGTTTCTTGAAAAACTCGCACCTGAAAAACCTTACAGCCAGTATGCTCATAATGGTTATGAAGATAATGCTGATGCTCATCTTAAACGTACGATTATGGGCAGGGAAGTAGTAGTTGCTATTACAGAAGGTAGACTTGATTTCGGACCCTGGGAACAAATATTCTACGGCGAATTCGACGGAAAAAGAAGGAAACGTGTTTTGGTTAAAATTATTGGAGAGTAAGCATTTGCAAAGTTAGGCGCTCATTGAAGTCACAAGATTTAATGAAATTGATATAATCAAGGCTTTCACGATAATGTTATTAATTATGGAATGGCTTTTTTGACAATAATTTATTATAATAAAAACAACAGAAAATTCATATTCACCAGACACTTTGGATTTTCTATGTGAAACAGTACGCATTAATGATTTTTTCAAAATTTTTCATGGAGGTAATTTTATGGTATATATTTTATTAGCCCAAGGGTTTGAAGAGATAGAGGCGGTCGTACCCCTCGATATTCTGCGCCGCGCAGGTATCACGGTCACAACTGTAGGTATCACCGGAAATACGGTTTTTGGTTCGCACGACATAGGTATAAAGACCGACGCATATTATACGGAAGTGGATTGTCGTGACGCAGAGATGATTATACTGCCGGGCGGCGTACCAGGTGTGCCAAACCTTCAGGCTTGCGAATGGGTAGCTGACTGCATTAGCGACGCAGTAGCTCACGGCGCGTATATTGCGGCTATCTGTGCTGCACCGTCAATACTTGGTGATATGGGACTGCTTAATGGCAGAAAAGCCGTATGCTATCCGGGATATGAGAATCGGCTGACAGGCGCGATTGTTGCCAAAGAGCCGGTCGTCACAGATGGACGGTTTATCACCGCCAAAGGCGCAGGCGTTTCAGCAGAGTTCGCGTTTGAGTTGGTGAGGATTTTGAAGGGTGAGGAAATAGCCAAAGAGATACGGCAGAAGATGCATTTTCATCACTCTATCGGGAAATAAAAACAAGATCACAGTAGGAAAAGCAGGAAAAAAAATTGATTTTATTGTTGAACGGTAAACGCTTAAGCTCTGCGTTAAAGTGACTTATCTGCTGGTATCTGTGGAAACGATCCAGCTAAACCTTATAAACATTAGTACCCACGGGTTAGAATAAATTAAAATACTAATAAGCGTCAGCTTTAGCATTTCTATTTTGATTCTAACTGAAACCAAAAGACCGAGCCTTTTCCAAGTTCTGATTCCACACCATAGTCCGCACCGTGAAGCTCAAAAATCTTTTTGACAATGGAAAGCCCAAGCCCAGTTCCTGTTATTGCCCGTTTATGCTTTTTATCAACTTTATAATACCTGTCCCAAATATAAGGAATGTTTTCTGGTGCAATGCCATCGCCATGATCATGAACCTCGATTCGCACACTATTTTGCACCCTGCTTTGTCTCACAATAATATGCTTGTCACCTGTACTGTAATTAACAGCATTAGTAAGCAAATTGTAAAAAGTCTGGGTAATTTTCGCCTCGTCCGCTGTGACATATACATCTTCAGAATGCTTAAACGAAATAGAATAGCCGTCATTTTTTAAAAGTTCCGAAAGTCGTACAACTGTTTCGTTAATGCTTTCGGTGAGATTGTAGTTACGCATGTGAAGCTCCATTGTGCCAGTTTCAAGTTTAGACACATCAAGAATATCATTTACAAGAGATGAAAGCCTCTTGGTTTCCGACATAATGGTCTGCACCTGTGTAGTGCTAATCTCGTCTGGGAAGTCCTGCATCATTTCGGCATAACTGTAAATTAAAGCAAGAGGTGTTCGTAAATCGTGTGAAATATTTGCAATAAGTTCCCGCCGCAACTCATCAACCTTTGAAAGCTCGATTGCAGTAGAATTAAGGGTATCTGAAAGCTCCTTTACCTCTAAGTATCCACATCCATTAAAATCTGCATTGTAGTTACCCTTAGAAAGTTTTTTAGCTCCGTCATTCAGGCGTACAAGCGGCTTTGCTATTATATCTGACAACACAAGTGCAATTGCAACAGAAGCCAAAATCATTATGACTGTAATAATATATAACTGTATTTGCAAGGTTGACACCGTAGCGTTTACAGGTGTAATCATAGCATGGAAGGTAAGGGAAATAACTTGTCCGTTTGGCAAGGTAAACTCTTTTGTTTCAATAATTGTTTCAGGATGTACACCACCTCGTCCATCGGGGGCTGGAGTTTGCGGTTTTACAAAATCTCTGGTAGGTGCTACTATCACGCTTCTATCTGTTTCAAGCTGAAACAGAATCTCTCTAAAATTAGGACTGTTGATATTTTCTTCAACAAGAGCCATTGCTTCATGAAGCTCATTCCGCCTTATCATTTTATACATATCATTTAAAAAAACCGTTTGAAACAGCCAGAGGATAAAGAGTAGAAAAACACAAAAAGTTAGCAAGGACATAAAGATTTTCCATTTCAATTTTATTCTATCCATCAAAACGATACCCCAATCCTCTAAGAGTTGTTATAAGCCCTGCATATTTTCCTATGTGCTTGCGAAGTAATTTCATGTGGGTGTCAAGAGTGCGGTCATCACCAAAATAATCATATCCCCATACCTCGGTAAGTATTTTCTCTCTTGGTACGGCAATATTTTTGTTGCGTATAAGGAAAAACAAAAGATCATATTCTTTTGGAGCCATATCTACCTGTGTTCCGTCAATAAACACCTTGTAGGCAGTTAGATCTGCCAAAAAGCCGTTTTTTTCAAAAATGATATGCCCATCTTGTTCCTTAGGGGACTGTGATGTTTTTATACGTCTAAGAATTGCGTTTACTCTAAGCATAATCTCTTTTGACGAAAATGGTTTTACCACATAGTCGTCCACGCCCACTTCAAAGCCTAAAATCTTATCGTATTCCTCACCACGGGCAGAAAGCATGATAACCGGAGTATCAGCGGTTTTGCGGATTTTTTTAACCGCTGAAAAACCATCAAGCTCCGGCATCATAACATCCATTATAATAATGTCAAAGGTTTGGATTTTACATAGCTCTACCGCTTCCATTCCGTCACAGGCTTCAACAACCTCGTGCCCTTCAAACAAGGCATATCGTTTTATAACGGTTCTTAAGCCCTCTTCATCATCACAAATCAGCATTTTTGCCATGGATAATCCTCCTATTTGAAAGACAATCTTCTGTGGCAGATGTAGCAAAGCTGCAACTGCCACAGATAAATTATCAAAAATTCTATAAATATATTACCGCAAACTAAGTTAGGATACAAGTTATCATAAACTTTGGCTTATTATCTGAACTTTGGTTGTTACTGCTCAGACCCTATATCTCTTTAGCTACCTCTGAGCTTTAGCTGAACATTAGTATATGCTTAATAATTTCTTTTCTTCTTTGCTACAAGGAATGTTAAGAGCAAGACAAATGCAAATAAGCTGGAATAAATCAGTAAGCTTTCTGTGGTACTTGTACCGCTGGAAGTTTGTCCTCCGAAAGGTGACAACATACGACCTTTATCTTCGGGAATCTTTGTATTATTTTCAGCAGGATTTTGCATATTGCCGCCGCCCATCATGCTACCAAGTGAAGAAAGGCTCAGATTACTGGCTGAAATAAGCTTATTCGGGTTTGCAGTCTGCTCTGCTGTGGTAGACGGAACTGTACCGTCAATCTGACCTTGTATACTCTGATAGCGCAGATTACCAAGAGTTTTGAAAGCTTCAACTGCTGTGTTGTATTCTTCAAAAGTGCAAAAGGCTGTGTTGTCGTTTTTAACATAATCGGAAATAAGCACATCAAGCTGTGTAATTTTCTCTTCCCATTCACCGTCTGCGAAATAGCTTGTCATTAACTCTTGCAGGTAGTCGTGGTATTTTTCTAAATACTCCGTATTGGAAAACAACTTTTCAATCAAAGGTCGGGAACTCATTTCCACACCGCTTACAGGAGAGTCTATTGGAAAATTGATAACAGAAGATGCACTTCCACTTTGAAACCCACCCCATGCCAAATTGTAGTCCCAAGGTAGGATTGTAACCTTGCCCTTATTCTCGTAGAGGTAATAATTCTGCGCCATGCTTGATGAATAACTGTCAAGATTTACCACAATGGTATGAGCTGCGAGATACCGCAAAATTTGGTCAATATCAAAATAGGTTTCCAGCTTTTCTCCCTTAGACAATGCCTTTAATGCAGTAATAACACGCTTGAAATCACTGTCATCACCTTTACCTACGACATTATTAAAGATTGCACTGTATGAGGAAACTTCATCTGTTGTATATTCCAAGCTGCCGCCATTGCTTCCTCTACCTCCCATAAGACCACCGAAATTACCGTTCGGTCTCTCCATTTGCCTGCCGCTGTTTTGTCGTTCAGGCTGAGTTGTTGCAGAAGGGATTGGCTCGGCTTGTGTGTTTGGCTGTATTTGCCCACCTTGCCCATTTATCGGCGGTTGCATACCTCTCTGAGGAAAATTGTTACCTTGCTCATTTATCGGTGGTTGCATACCTCTCTGAGGAAAATTGCCGCCTTGCCCGTTTACCGGTGGCTTAGCGTTGCCTTGTGGAATGTCAAAGCCATTACCATCTTTAATATTACCGCCCATATCCATGCTTTTTACATTGTACATCATACCACCGGTTGTGCCGAATGTTCTTGCCTCATAGCTGTCGCCATAAGTTTCCACTGCAAGATAAAACCCCCAGCTTTTGCCATTCACTTTGATATCAGCAAATCCAAAGTATGGTGCATCTACGCCGATTTTATGCATTAACTCATAAGAAACATACTCCTTCATGTAAGTATTATCTCCCAGCATGTTGTTGATCACTAAGCTGTCAAGCCCAAAGCAAGTCTGACCTTTAATGTACTCGTCAAATTGCAAACGAAAACTAAATCTATCACTATCGGAGCTAGCCACCTGGGTTAGGCTGGAATTACCTTTTGGACGAACACCTGCATTTTGGATTTTTGTGCCGTTTACAACCACATCAGCCATGATATATTGCTCACTTGTAGCATTGCCGAGCATTCCCTGCCAATCAGCTTCATCTGCAATAATTTCAATAGAAATAATATCGGTGCCAAAAACCTTAGTTGCATATTCTGTCTCGGTTTTCATGCCGCCGTTTTCATTATGAATATTTCCTATTACTACTAAAGCAATACTTGTTATCAAGGCAAAAACCACGGCTATTGCAACAATTATATTTATTTTTTTACTTTGTATCATGCTTTCACCTCGAGATCTGACATATTTAAGCGGTATATTCGCCGTTGTAGCTTACAAGACAAGCATTGTTCACACCGTTTATTGTGACTAATTCATTGAGAAGCTTAGCAGACATATCTAAGAGTCGTACTTCAACAGTAAGCTCGATGCCGTTTTTAGAAACTGTTTTTGCCTTAATCAAGCTTTTCTTAGTTTTCCCCTTTATTAATTCCATGCAATCATTTTCCGCTTTATCGTCATCAAGATTTAGAACTACAATATATGGTGTGTCGTTGCTTTTCTTGTTTACAAACACAAGTAGAATAATACCAATGAAAACTGAACCGATTACCGCAAGAGGTATAAGTCCTGCCCCTACTACAATACCCGCTGAAATTGACCAAAACAGAAATGCTATATCCAGGGGCTCCTTAACAGCTGTTCTGAAACGAACGATGGATAAGGCACCTACCATACCAAGTGACAATATAATATTTGATGTTACCGCAAGAATAATGAGGGTGGTAATCAAGGTCATAGCCATTATAGAAACACCAAAGGGTGCAGAGTACATTACTCCGGCAAATGTCTGTTTATAAACATAAAAAATATAGAGTCCAATAGCAAAACTGAGCAGCATTGCAATTGCAACGTCTAAAACAGAAAAATTCGCTGCTTTTTCTAAAAAACTTGATTTGAAAATGTCATTAAATGTCATTATAATATACCTCCAATTTATACAATTCTTGTTGCTGCGTATTTGGAAAACGCAGTACTTTTTCTACTTGAAAGAGCTACCACTCCACGCATTATTTCGGGTAAAAAGCTGTCATATTTCACTTCTAGAATATAAATTCCTAAAATTGGTACAGGAACGGGTTCAGATTTCAAAAAATCATGGACGTTGCTACTTGTGCGAATATCATAATCCAAGGTAATACGTACATTTCCCATTGGGTAGATAAAAGCCTCTCGCTGATAGTCTACGATGTTTTTGGCTCGAAGCTGCTGGTAATGCATTTTGACATATAGCTCCTGGCACAGGCGATTCCCATTTTTTTTCAGTGTAGTAAGGTCGCCGTCAAGGAATCGCGTACATTCATCTGCCGTTATGATGGCACTCTCCTTGAAACAAATGCCATTTTTTTTGCTCTTTTTTTCAAGGCGAATAAAGGATGTGTCATTGTTATAAAGACGCAAGCGGAACTTTTCTCGCTCGTTTACTCCTTCAATTTTTTCTTTTAACGCTTTATCGTTGTAATTGTCAAAGTAGAGGCTTTTAACCCGATATCCATTTCCCTCTGTTGAATTTTTATCTAAACTAGCCACAAATGGAAGTCTTGATCTAAGCTCTAATACATCGGCATAGTTTATATAATGTTTTAGCTCATGTCTGCCCCTCACTTTTCTCATTTGCATCACCCCTTTTTTAAGAATGATTTAATTCTAAACCATTAAACTGAAGTGTGATTGTTTATTATCTGAACTTTAGCTGAAGCATTACAGCAAAATTAGTTAGAGACGATGCATGGTGTAAAGTGCAATTATAGATTTAAAATACTTTCTAGGAGTTCCTCATGGCTAATTAAAATTTCACATATACAATTAATATCAATAAATTTGATTGAATTTTCTTCAGTTCCGGTATCTGTTTCAGCAACTAAAATATCACCTACTACATCGCGGATTTTAACCATTTGAGGGCTCTGGTGCGCATTCAGAACAATTTTGACTCTTCTACATACAAGTATTTTTAACAAATCTTTTATTTTGCCAGGTATGATACTTAATTTGTTATTGATGTTATTTAAATCAATGTTTTCTTCAAACAGTACATCAGATATAGACTCATTACTTACTCTTTTATTTTTATTTGTTTTTTCATCTTCATTTATTAATTCGTGCTTATCTATAGCTTCTATTGCAGATTCGCTCTTTTGTCTGTAAAGGGTTTGAACTGCCCCTTTATACTTCTCCAAGTATTCGTTACAACATTTTTTATTGTATTCCAAAACCTCTCTATATTTTAACATGGCAATCTCCTCCTGACGATATATGTAAGGTAAAAAGAGTTTCTTGGGTAAAGGTTAAAGCCCCTCTAAACATTTACAGGGTAAAGGGGCTTTTAACCATTACTGTAACTGCGAAGCGTTGACTATCATACTCTGTAAGTGAGCACTTATCTCTTGTGTTTTTTTCCTCCACCTAAGATATCGTGTATATCGGCAAAATTGTCACATTTGTGGTTATGATGCTTTTTATCCTTGTCATCGTTACAGCATTTTTTACCCAGCAGTGCTTCTAAAAGTTCATCACGGCCAACTATTACTTCACAAATGCAATCGATGTCGACAAATTTGAATTTATCTCCGAATTCGGCTACAAGAATGTTTCCAACAACATTCTCAATTTCAATACACTCGGGTCCTACGTTGGCATCAAGAACAATTGTAACTTTTCTTTCAATAAGTTTCTTAAGCAGTTCCCTTATTGATCCTGGAATGACTGCAGACTTTCTTGATTCATCACCGCCAAATACATTGTTATTTTCCATAATACACTACCCCTCCATCCTGTTTGGTATAGTGTATTATATGAAATAACAAAAAAATATGTTACATTATGTTAATTTATTATGTAAGCTTATATTTTAAATTCAAGATGTATTTAATGAGGGTCCTGCTTTTTTCTTCAGAAGCAGAACCCTCATCTCTCATCAATATCCAAATTTACATCACCGGATAACATATGATTTAGGAAATCTGGCGGGAATCCTCCGCATTTCAATGGCGATGTAGTTCACAGTTAATTAAAGTACTAGTGTGCCAAATACCCACCATCCACGCTCATTGATGTACCGGTAATAAACTTAGAAGCATCACTTAGTAAAAAAGCCGTTGCATTGGCAACATCTTCAGGCTTTCCAATACCCATAATCTGTCTTCTTTTAAGATCTGTTTCAAAGTCTTTGTTGTTAACAAGCTCTTTTAACCCGTCATATATTTGAGTTTCTATCATGCCAGGAGCAACAGAATTGATTCTTATTTTCCTGGGTGCAAGCTCCAAAGCCATAGATCTGACAGCACTTTCTAGCGCTCCCTTGCTTGCACAATATGCAGTCAATCCTCTGGCTCCCACTTTGCTTGATATTGAGGATATGGCTACTACACTGCCGCCATTTTCATTATACTTCCTGTCTGAGAATTGTTTCACAAGCTCTACAAAGGAAAAAAAATTGACTGACATGATTTTTTTTAAATCACTCAATTTTAGGTAATGTAGAGGCATGGTCTGTGATATACCTGCTGAATGTACCAAACCATTAAGCTTTAATCCATCGCGACAAACATTTTGCATCATACTTTTTATTTCGCCTAAATTGTTCAAGTCCAGTAGATAATAGGAGTGATTGCCGGGCAAAAGTTCATTATATGTTTCCTTCAGCCTCTCTTCATTTCTTGCCACCATGATAACATTTGCTCCTAATTTACTTAAAAGGATAGCAATTCCTTTCCCGATTCCGGAGGAGGCACCTGTAACCATAATGTTTTTTCCGTTCAACTCTATCGGATTTATCATCATTTATCATCCCCCCGTATAATAATCATTAGTGTATATCATTGGAAGGCAAACCGATTTGTCCATTTCAAGATATATACATCCCCAAGACAAACCAATGCCAAAACCGCTCAATAATAATTTTATCGGTTTAGCTGATTCCTCATTACCTAAAGCATCGACTAGGGTCAGTGGGATGGACTCCCCGCTTGTATTTCCATATCGATCAATAGATACCGGGATTTTTTCCATGGGTACATTTAATTTTTTAGCCAAATGCTTCAGAATAAACAGGTTGGCTTGGTGGAACACGTACATATCTATATCATTCATATCAATATCGTACTGAGATATAAAGCTTTTAATCGTTCGGGGAATATCAGTGATGGTGAAAGCGAAAATCGCAGATCCATCCATAGCTAATTCATACTCAGATAAATCAGCGTTTGTTTTACCCCTGCTTCTTGCATGCCCGGCAGGTACGATGATGTTTTTGAAACCACTGCCCTTTGTTTTCAAAATGTATTTTATATCTTTCCCTTCTGAGCTTTCTAATGCTGTAGCAGAACCTCCATCTCCGAATATCATAGCTGTTGCACTATCATTTTGATTAATACCGTAATTACTGGTATCCCCAACCAACAGAAGCACTCTTTTAAGGTTCTCTGTTGAAATCATTGTAGCAGCTAGCCATATGCCGTAAACATATGCAGAGCATCCTAAGTTTACATCAAAGGCAATACAATCTTCACTAAGACCAAGTCTATGCTGTAAAACGCAGGCAGTTGCAGGTACTGCGTAATCAGGTGTTTGTGTGATGAGTATCAAAGCATCAATTGAGGAGGGCTCCCAGTTTAATTTCTCCATAAGCCTAATCGATGCAGCATAACATAAATCTGAAGTACATTGCTCATTAATTGCAACATGTCTTGTTTGAACGCCTGTTATATTAATAAACTTTTTAACATTTTCCTTCCCAAACACCTCATTATATTTCTCATTGTTTACTATGCGGTCAGGTACAGCACATGCTATACCCTTGACCTCCACATTTTTCAAAATCCCCGTCGCCAATTAACCTCACCTCAATCCATTCTATCAGTAATATCTTTTATCGTTTTAAACCCTCTGACCTCTTCTGGAGTGACCTCTTTTCCAAAGTGACTGTCAAACATGGCAATTGTAGTTATAGAAGCTATTGAGTCCCACTCATCGAGCTGATCCAGTTTAGTCTCCTCACCCAGTATATCTTGGTCAATGTCAAGTAAATCCTTAAGAATATTCAGCTTTTCTGTAATGTTCATGTCAAACTCTCCTTTTGCTTAATGAAAATATTAAAGTAGTGTACAGTATAAAAAAGGTAGCATATACTTTACATAATATACTATGTTACCCTTTAAAAATGTGTGAGAAGACCAATGACAACTTTTCATATAATTTCATATCATGATTGTTTCCCAAAAAGTAAGTTGAACTAACTTTGCATACAATATATACTGCCGATTGAATCGTTAGGGCACTATATGTTGTATGTGAAGTTAAACTAATATACTTTTTAGGTATTAATCATATTATGATTATCCAGTAGAAAGTCACTTTGTAGCTTTCTGCTGCAAGCTTAGAAAGCACAGCATACAGCAGCCTTCGGTGGAAGGTTAGATAATCATAATACATTGCAGAAAAACGTCGCCTAGTAACTTACTGAGCTTTGCTGTAATTAGCTGTATTAGAGATGAGTTTGCATTTAATATGCTTGGGGTACTAGCTGAATAGACACCGATACTGCAGTATTCACATAATAAATATTATGTGAATATACTGTTTCTAAAGATTACTAAATTTAATTATCATATCCCATATATTTTATAAAAACAAACTGAGCTTGTTTTTACAAGTATTGGCGGCTACTGACTTTTTCATGCCAAAGACCGTCTTGTTAATATGTGGGAATTGGGGAGGTAAACGTATGCAATACTGGAATCCGGCATATGAATGCATGTCGAGGGAAGAAATGACTGAGGTTCAAACAAAAAGGCTAATAAGGACAGTGATGAGGGTCTATTACAATGTATCCATGTACCGTGAACGGATGAAAAAACTGGGTATGGAGCCCGACGATATAAAATCACTGGAGGACTTGAAAAAACTGCCCTTCACATATAAAGAGGATTTAAGGGACACTTATCCTTATGGAATGTTTGCCGTACCGATGAATGAAATTCTAAGAATACATGCATCTTCCGGCACTACAGGCAAACAGACGGTTGTGGGATATACAAAAAGGGATTTGGACGCTTGGGCTGAAGTTGTAGCAAGGTCATTGTATAGTGCAGGAGCAAATAAAGAATCCATTGTGCAAGTAGCCTATGGGTATGGGTTGTTTACAGGCGGACTTGGACTTCACTATGGCGTTGAAAGGATAGGGGCCTCAGTTGTACCCATTTCAGGAGGTAATACCAAACGACAGTTGTTGGTTATGAAGGACTTTGGGACAACGATTCTGGCATGTACTCCATCCTATGCACTTAATATTGCGGATGAAATGGAGGAAATGGGAATCAACAAGGATGAATTAAAGCTTAAAGCCGGGATTTTTGGAGCCGAACCATGGTCCAACAATATGAGAAGGGAAATAGAAGAACGTTTGAGAATTATGGCTATGGATATATATGGGCTTAGTGAAGTAATGGGACCCGGTATCTCTATTGACTGTCCGTATAAGTGTGGTTTGCATATACAGGAAGACCATTTTATACCTGAAATTATCAATCCAGTAACAGAAGAGGTATTGCCAGAGAAAGCAACAGGAGAACTTGTTTTTACAACCATTACCAAGGAGGGCATACCGCTGATCAGATATAGGACACATGATATATCCTCGCTGAATTATGAAAAATGTGAATGCGGGAGAACACTTGTAAGAATGAGTAAGGTTACCGGAAGAAGTGATGACATGCTTATAATAAGAGGTGTAAATGTGTTCCCGTCGCAGATAGAAAGTGTACTGCTCGAAACGGGAGAAACCACACCTCATTATCTTTTGACAGTTGACAGGGTTGACAATCTGGATACTCTTGAGATATCGGTAGAAATGTCCCCAAAAATGTTTTCAGATAAGGTTAAAAAAGTTGAAGAACTTGAAATGAAAATCAGAAAAGAAATAGTGAGCACATTAAGCATAAATGCGAAGGTTAAGCTGGTAGAGCCCAAGACTATTGAAAGAAGTGAAGGTAAGGCAAAAAGAGTTGTTGATAAACGGAAAATATAGAAGGCTGTATCATATACAGCCTTCTACCAACTCACTTTTTATCTTATTAAGAAGCTTTTCAAGATTCCCCCTGCTGACTGAACCTTTGTAATACCCGGTTGCAAATGTCAATATCCCGTTATAGCTGGAGGCTACAAGCATAATTCCAGGCATTCTTATTACAGGTGGAATAATGTAGGCGTCAGTTACTACATTATCACCGAATTTTATTAAATTCTTTGAAATAATACCTACATTAGATAACCCTGGAGAGCAATAAAAACATTTTTTCAAAATTACGTCAGAAGCCTTTGATATAAATTTAGAAAAAGCTAGAAATTGATAAAAATTTATCATCTCCGCATGTTCTGCCCCTGTAGCGCATTGATATCCGGGATTGTTTTTCTTTTTATGATTCATCAAGGATACTACTCTTGATAACGTTCCGTAAAAGGGTTCATCTTTTAATCTTGCAATTCGTAATACAATCCCCCCTGATAAATTTCGTATTGCCGAAGCCTTGTTATCGGGGAGGTATCGGCGTAAATCCACCGTCAGACCAATATCCATTGGAACATGGTATGGAGGCTGAGATATTTTAAACATAGCTCTATAGAACGCAGTAAGAATTAGATCATTGATTGTAGCCCCTCGTTTCTTTCCGTATTGTGATAGCACATCCAACTGCCCATAGGGGAGCCTGCAGACAACAAAGGGAGTAACATCCTTCTGCCCGCCAGACTTCCATAAGAATGGCCATACAGTTTTGGGGGCTTCCACCATAGAATTGTCCATCTCCGGGTGTTTAATACCAAGATTGTTAAATACTTTAATATGATCTTCACTGTCACGTATACTTGGCTTTGGTATATAAACACCATTTTTGTGATCTAAAATAGTGTAAATCCGGGACAGAATATGGATAAATTCCTTTGCACCGGCTCCATCACAGCATGTATGGTTGAGTTTTATACCTAAAGTGTCATGTTGTTCCGAACGTATCAGCTTTACTTTAACCATAGGGTCATGATCCATGTCCAGAGGACTTTCCAAAAAACTGTTAACAGCTTCTTCAACGTTATCAGTCTCCTCAATTGAGCAAAACATTACATTATCAATGTCCTTCAGACGTTTCCAGTACGGGGGGGCATGCTCTATAAACCTGCATCCTAAAACAGGCTCTTCATCAATTGACAGCCTTACTGCTTTAACCAGTATATCAAAGTCCATTCTTCCATCCAGCTTTAGTACGGCTTGAATCTGGAAATTTCCCATTCCATACCGGGCAACATAGTTGCCGAAATCATGCGCAAAAGCTGGCATAATATCCTGAGTATCCTCTAAAGCCGATTTATTCATATTAGTGTATTTGGAGAACGACTTTTTAATAGCTTTTGAGTTCATAACTAATCTCCTTACAAAATGAATTTTTACTGTTTGCACCTTTAGTAACTACATTTACATAATGCATAGTAATTCTGATATTACTCCTGCAATACCATATTATGAAGCAATAAATGCAAGTGTCACATAAAAAGTTAACATAAACAACTAAATTGTAACACTTAGACCTGCAGAGCCATAAAATAATATTACAAGAAAAATGCTGTTATTAATATGATTTATGACTACAGATGTATTATTAGAAGCATTGCATCTAACAAATACAATGTTAGGAGTTTAATAGGTATGGAAAAGGGAGAGCTGTTGGGTACAGGTATGACAGCAGAAGTATATAAGTGGGGTCAGGATAAAGTATTAAAGCTTTTTCGAGATAGCTATAGTGAAGAATGGGCAAAGTCTGAAGCTGAAATTGGGCGTAAGATTCACGAAGCAGGCGTATCCTCACCTGCTGTATTTGAAATAGTTGAAATTGACGGGCGGAAAGGGATAATATTTGAAAGGGTATTTGGCAAAACATTAACAGACATAATTTTAAAGCAGCCCTGGATGTTTAGCACCTTTGTATACCAAATGGCAAGATTTCAATACAGCATTCACAAACAATCTACAGACAGCATACCTTCTCAAAAGGAAAGCTTCACACATACAATTACACTTTCGTCTAAAATACTTGGCGACAAGATAAATAAAATCTTGGATTATGTCGACAGGTTACCGGATAGAGACAGTATTTGCCATGGAGATTTGTATCTAAGCAATATCATTAATTCCAACAATAAACTTGTGGCTATAGACTGGAGTAGTGGTTATAGGGGAGATCCTTCAGGCGATGTTGCCAGAACATGTCTGATAATCAATTCTCAGGCGGCGCTTCCCGGAACTCCAGATGTTATGTTAACCATGTCCAAATTCCCCAAATTACTGACATACTGGACTTACTTAAATGAGTATTTGCGAATCTCAAAAATTAAATTTGAGGATGTTGATGCATGGATGCTTCCAGTGGCAGCAGCCAAACTTAAAGACAAGATACCCGGAGAAGAAAAGTGGTTAATGAAAATTATAAATAAACGGTTAGAACAGCTTGAAACTTAGCTTGATTATGATCTAATTGGAGTGGATAAAATGGAAATTAAAATAAAATTTGACGATACTGTATTAAAAAATTTATATGTGGATTTTTTAAAAAAAGTTAACAATAGCGGGAATCCTTTCGAAATACTTTTTAAGCATAATATGGACTTGTATAACAAGTTTTACGAGAATATGCCCCAGAATATGCATAATTACTATAAAGTGTTTAACGAAATGTTTGAGAAATACCTCGATATCACCAAGCCTGAAACTGGCGATATACCGGATAGCCCAGATGTCTTGCCTGCAAATGGGCATGACATATATAATTATGTCGCCCGCTACGGGTCGGGAAATTTCCATTCTCAGGCCATTTTAAAGCTTGATGGGAAATTGGATTTTGACAAGTTAACAAAAGCAGTAAGACTGTCTCTTGATGCAGAGCCTGTATTAGGCTGCAGGTTTGTCGAAGGAAATCCGCCCTATTGGAAACGCATGGATAACATCGACAACGCGAAGTTCTGCTCTTTTGAGGAAGTAGACGATGTTGGCGCAGCTGTTCAGACATTTTTGGAAAGCCCCTTGGATATGGATAAAGATACAAAGGTAAAAGTAAAACTGATACGATCAGAGTCCTTTGATGTTTTAGTAGTAAAAGCTAATCATGCCTGTTGTGATGGAACCGGGCTTAAAGAGTATACCCAACTTCTCTCTGATATATATTCCAAAATTATTATTTCTGAGTATGAACTTACACCAACACCATCGGAGCGAGGAAGAAGTGACCAGGACAGGTTATTAGAAAGCTTGGGGATAACTGACCCGGATGCTTTATGGATTCCAGGATCGGATATCACAATACCCACGTGGGCATTCCCCTGGATGCAGGGCACATCCAACGTTACCCATATAGTGACCTGCAGACTGTCGCCGGACCAATTGGATAGGTTCAGCAGCTATGCAAAATCTAGGGAAGTCACAATTAATGATCTGATTATTACAGCATACTGCAGAGCCATGCAAAAAATGGGGCAGCCGGTATACGGGGTTCCTATGAATATGAATGTTACCGTTGATTTGCGTCGATACCTCCCTGATAAAAAGACTAAAGCCATAAGGAATTTGTCGGGCTCATCGCATATTTGGCTCTCAATGGTAGAAAATGAAGCTTTTGATGATACATTATCTAGAGTTGCTTTTATGACGAATGAAATGAAAAATGGTTATCCTGGTATGCAAAGTGCTATAGGTTTAGAACGTTTGGAAAAGATCAGCTTTAAAGATACTCTTGCCTATTATCAAGCTAAATCGAAAGTTGGCAAAAATATGCCAAACTGTCCTGCTTTCTATGGTAATAGATGTGTGCCGGCTTTATCCAATCTTGGAATTTTGTCAAAGCAATTAATTAAATTCGGTGATGTAATAGCTGTTGATTATTTTATTCTTCCTCCTGTTGTTAGTGCACCTGGATTGCTACTGGTCGCCGGTACTTACAACAGCATAATGACTATGGGGATAGGCTTTTTTGAAAATACAGTATTTCACGATGATGTGGAAAGACTTCTTGATAATATTAAGGATGAATTACTAAAAGGCTGCGGACAATAATGTTATAATGTAGTGGATGAGATAAAAGCAAATGTGACATTTATTGGTGCCATAGTCCAAATAAGGGGTGATTTAGGATGCCAGTGAAAAAGACAGACATGAAATTAAAAGGAAGATTGCCCTGGCTTTTTTACGGCGGCCATCGGACTGTCTGAAGAAATCTATTTCTGAGGCATCTTTCTCAAATGGTTGAGGATGTGCTTTTCGGTAAAACAGGTGGTACAAGCTGCTAAAGTCCAAGATTAAAAGGTTGACAAACATTAATATCTTAAATATAATGCTTTATTAAAAGGGAGTGAAATTACGGTGGAAGATACTGCTGACTCTGATTCTGAATCAGAGTCACCTAATGAACGGTGTAACAAATTAGTCTCATTTAGCGAACAGACAAACTTAATTTATATACACATAATAGAGGGCAATCTCATGTTGCCCTTATTGTTATGTGTTTTTTTATTGCTTTAAGTGTAAAACAATAGTATATATGGCCATCAGTACTCTTGTTATTTTAAAGTCTGTAAAAACACATTAAAAGCATTTTAGGAGGTTAAAAATTTGAACGACAGTCCCTTATTATGGTTATTTTTATTGCAACTTATATTTATATGTCTCAATGCAATTTTTGCTTGTGCGGAGATTGCTGTTATCACTATGAATGATAATAAGCTGGCAAAGTTATCTGCTGTTGGAGATAAACGTGCCTTACGCCTTACCAAACTCACCGAACAGCCTGCGGGCTTTCTTGCAACAATTCAGGTTGGCATTACTTTAGTCAATCTTTTGAGTAGTGCCGTTGCTACCGAAAACTTTTCTGACCGATTGGTAGAATGGTTCAGCAATATAGGTATTAATATACCTGTGTCCGTAATTAGCATCTTATCCGTGGCTATTATTACGGTTGTACTAACCTATTTCACTGTACTCCTTGGAGAACTAATTCCTAAACGTCTTGCCATGAAAAACGCAGAGAAAATCGCACTTGGTATGTCGGGACTTATCTACGCAGTTTCAAGAATATTTACCCCAGCTGTTTGGCTTTTCACTGTGTCTACCAATGGGTTATTGCGCCTAATGGGTGTTGATCCAAACAGTGAGGATGAAGAAAATGCGGAAGAAGAAATCCGTATGATATTAGATGTTGGAAAACAAAAGGGAACCATACTGCCTGATGAACATGAAATGATTCAGAATATTTTTGAGTTTGATGATACTTCCGCTGGGGAGATAATGACCCATCGTACAGAAGTTTCTATTTTGTGGCTTGATGAAACCGATGAACAATGGGAGCAAACTATCAACGAAAGCAGGCACTCCATCTATCCGGTCTGCTCGGATAGTCCGGATAATATTGTTGGAGTTTTATATGCAAAAGATTACCTCAGACTTAAAAACAAAGTCCGTGGTGTGGTGATGAAAAGCGCCGTACAACCTGCCTACTTTATACCAGAATCTGTTCGAGCAGACGTTTTATTCCGCAATATGAAAAAAACCAGAAATCATTTTGCTGTGGTTATTGATGAATACGGTGGTATGAGTGGAATCATCACGATGAATGATTTGCTTGAAGAATTGGTGGGTGATCTTGAAGATGACATTTCCATACCAACAGAATCACCGCTGATTGAGCGTGTGGATTCAAAGACTTGGCGCATACAGGGCACAGCGCCGCTTGATGAGGTATCAAAGAAGCTTGGCGTATTGCTTCCAGAAGAGGAATATGACACCTTTGGTGGCTTGGTTTTTGGACTCTTAGGAAACATCCCATGCGATGGCAGCACACCAGAGCTTGAAGAGTATGGGCTGGCAATAAAGGTTACTGAAATTAAAGATCGCAGATTGAATAGTGCAGTGGTATGTTTGTCAGATGCGGAATAGTTTGAAGAAAAAGCAAAATTGTCAGAGCTTATTTTTTCATGCTCAGATATGGGTTCAAGACCTTATTTAGCCGGCTTGCAACTTCAAGCTCCCCAAAATCTACCCTTTATAACTTCCCTTCGTGTTCCCAAAATTGAACCAATAGGTAACAATTGTTCCGTTCATTTTTGCATGAGATTACTATATAATTAAATGCTGTATAATTATGTCTAATTTTAGAGAAAAACTATATTAATTCTGGAATTTTGTCGCCAAATGATTATATTGATTGATATTTGAAATAATGAGATGCTAATAAAGGAGAATAAACGTGATTAGAAAATTGAACCTGCGAAGAATTGTTTCCATTGTTTGTACCATTACCATGATAATGAACTTCGCTACTATGTCTTTGGGGGTTGTTTACGCCAATGAAAAAGTGGACTTAGGGGCTGACACTACGATGACAGACGTGCCGCTGGATACTTCAGATTCAGCGGAAAGTTCCGTACCTACAGAAAGTCCGACACCCGAGCCGGAGGAAACTCCTGTGCCCACGGAAAAGCCGACACCCGAGCCGGAGGAAACTCCTGTACCTACAGAAAAGCCGACACCTGAGCCGGAGGAAACTCCTGTGCCTACAGAAAAGCCGACACCTGAGCCGGAGGAAACTCCTGTGCCTAC
>Ga0265293_10000789_pt1 | contig 72889 bp, 53 predicted proteins | sample Munlanlewell138R_FD_192505 | JGI IMG/M metagenome (GOLD analysis project Ga0265293, IMG submission 192505) | Leachate microbial communities from a municipal landfill in Southern Ontario, Canada - Leachate well 138R | ecosystem: Engineered > Solid waste > Landfill > Unclassified | place: Canada... | reverse complement strand
GGGCACGAACCGGTCGCCGCAGTGCGTGCAACACGGGTAGACACAGCCTTGCCGGGCGTTGCGTCCATCGCCTGTGATTTCGCCCGCGATACCGATCCGGCGGTCTGGCGGCCGCGTCTGGCCGGCATTGATGCGGTGGTGAACTGCGCCGGCATCCTGCGCGAAAGTGGCGCGGCCACCTTCGAGAAAGTGCACGAAACCGTACCGGCGGCGCTCTTTGATGCCTGCGCCGATATGGGTGTGAAACGCATCGTGCAGGTGTCTGCGCTGGGCGATCCGGCCGATGGGGAGTTCATCGCTTCCAAACATCGCGGCGATGCGCGTCTGCTCGCATCCGGTGTTGCCGCCGTGGTGCTGCGCCCGTCGGTGGTCTATTCCACGCGCGGTTCCTACGGCGGCACCACACTGCTGCGTGGTCTGGCGGCTTTGCCATGGGTTCCACTGCCGGGAAAGGGCGAACAACGCCTGCAACCACTGGATGCCGACGACCTGGCGCACGCGGTGCTGGCCGCTTTGGAACGCGACGAAGCGGTGGGCCAGATCCTGCCGTTGGGCGGTCCGCAGGCGTTGACCTTGCGCCAATATCTGGCGCTGTGGCGGCGCTGGATCGGGTTGGGCGAAACGCGTTTCATCACGACCCCGAAACCGCTGGCGCGCATCGGCGCATGGCTGGGCGAAAAGCTCGGGCGCGGCCCGCTCGGTATGACAATGTGGCGCATGCTGGAACGCGGCAATGTGTTGAACATCAACGATGCCGAACGCGCTGCTGCCGCACTGGACTGGACCCCGGCGCGCATGGATGCGGTACTGGCGCAGGCGCCGGCCAGCAGTGCCGACCGCTGGCAGGCGCGCAGCGTCTTCCTGCAACCGTTGCTGCGCGTGGTGCTGGCGTTGACCTTCATCGCTTCGGGCATCGTCGGTTTCGCGTTGCCGGCAGAACAGGTCGCGGCGCTGTTCGCGCAAAGCTCCTTTCCCGCCGCATGGGCGCCGGCGTTGGGGCTGACCGGCAGCGTGGCCGATATCGTGCTCGGTGCCTGGCTGCTTTCCGGCCGCGCGCCACGTGCCGCGCTGGCGGCAATGGCCCTGCTGGTGCTCGGCTACAGCGGGTTCATCGGCCTGCTGCTGCCGCAGGCATGGCTCGATCCCTTCGGCGGCCTGCTGAAGAACGGCCTCGTGCTGGTCGCGATCGCTTTTGCCGCAGCCGGTACGGAGCGCCAGTGATAGTGATGGACTACTTCACCCTCAAGACGATCCACATTCTTTCCTCCACCGTGCTGTTCGGCACCGGTCTGGGCACGGCGTTCTTCATGTGGATGGCGCACCGTCGCGGCGATGTTGCCGGCATCGCCATCACCTCGCGCCATGTGGTGCTGGCCGACTGGCTGTTCACCACGCCGGCGATCATCGTGCAGCCGCTGACCGGCTTCTGGCTGATCCAGCTCATGGGCCTGCCGTGGACGATGACCTGGCTGTGGCTCTCGCTCGCGCTGTACCTGCTGGCCGGCGCCTGCTGGCTGCCGGTGGTCGCGATCCAGTACCGCGTCCGCGCCCTGGCCGACACCGCGTACCGCACCGGAACCCCGCTGCCGACCGCCTACTTCCGCCTGATGCGCTGGTGGTTCGCGCTCGGCTGGCCGGCGTTTCTCGCACTGGTGCTGGTGTTCTGGCTGATGGTGCGCAAGCCGGGGTGAGGGTGGGCTACGGCGGCTTGAATCACTGCAATGGCCCGTAAGGTGCGTCGGTGTCACCGTTCAACAGTTCCAGGCTCCGTTTGGCGTGGCGGCGCAAACTTCCGGAGGCGGCTTCGCTGGACACCCGCTCCAGCAGGTCGCGATAGCGCGCGTTGCGGCTGTTGCCCAACGCATGGCACAGGTGTGCCGCCGCATCGGCAGTGGAGCGATCCTTGGCTTTGTGGTTCTGCCAGATGAAGTCCGCCATCGCGTCCAGCATATCGGGATCGGTGATGCCGGCGCGGGCGTAACCAGCTGCGGTGATACGCAGGCTGTCGTGCTGGGTCTGGGCCAGGGACTGGCGGACCGTGTCTGCCGACTGCTCCGAGGCCACGGTGCCGGGCATGGCGGGAAGCACGCGTTGCAGACTGCCGTGCTGCATCCAGGCATCGCCGGTGCCGTGGTATTCGAGCACTTCGAACCGGTTGCCCAACGCACGCCCTACGGTATGGCGGTTGTCCGGCTCTCCGAAGCGCGCATTGATGATGGCTTCGCATTCGCCTTCATCCATCTGGAGGAACGCCTCCCGCCGGTCTGGAGGAGTCCCGGAGGTTGAGGTTGCCAGCGCGGTTTCACGTGCCGCCTCGGCCTTCGCGGGATCCTTGCCCAGCGACTCGACGATATCCGTGACACGTATGCCTTCGGCGTCCTCGATCCACACGGCGGAATAATCCGGACCCAGCACGCCCGCGACGCGGTAGACAGTGCCGGCTGCCGGATCCAGCTGGACCTCGCCTTCAACAGGCCGTCCATCGCTGACCCAGATGGGGATCGACATGGGGCGCCCCTGGATGCGCAGCCTTGTCGGCCCTTGAACCTCGCGGATGCGTGTCTGGATACGCACCCGGAAGCCGGCAGCGTTCGGGTCTTTGCCGCTGTTGGTCAGGGCGGTGGGAGAGATGCGTTTGCCGTTGATCTTGTCGACATAGAACAGCGCCACATCGTTTCGGTCTACGCGTGCGCCTGAGTCGCACAGTTGGGCAGGTGCTTCCGTCGCGGGTGCGGATGTCCCCAGCGACAACATCAGCGCAAGCAGCGGATAACGGATGGCAGCGGCCATCAGGTGACTCCTGAACCTGGCAGAGCAGTCATGCTATGCCACGTCGCGGGAGGAAAGGCAGTGTTATCGCGCCGGCTGTAAAACCGGATGCTGGGAATTCATCATGGAGCCGGCTTCTCCGGGTCGTTTTCCCCCAGATACCGCGCCCGTTTGCGCGGTTTGAGCCAGGCCAGGTCCAGTTCGATCAGGCCGTCGACGCTGTCGGAGAAATCCGGGTCCACGCCGAAGGCGAGGAAGCGCACGCCGTCCGGTTCGCACAGGTCGACGTATTGCTTGTAGAGCATCGGCACGCTGCATTCGAAGGCGTGCAGGCTGTCCTTGAGCTGGCGGAAGGCGCTGTCGGCGTCGTTGTCGCCGTAGTCGTGCGCGAGCATCGGGGTGAACGGGCGGCGGGCGCTGGCCAGGCGCTGGCGGCTGCCGAAGAAGTGGCGGTAGTAGCCGACGATCTGTTCGCGCGCCGGCAGCGGCAGTGCGGCGCTGATCGATACCGCGCCGAACAGGTAGCGCAGTTCCGGGTGGTGGCGCAGGTAGGCGCCGATGCCCTGCCACAGCAGGTCGATGCTACGGCTGCCCCAGTATTCGGGCGTGACGAAGCTGCGGCCCAGCTCCAGTCCGGCGGCGATGCGCGGCAGCATGGCGTCGGAATAGTCGAACAGGGTGTGGGTGTAGAAACCGGCCAGACCATGTTCGGCAATGGTGCGGGCGCCGTTGGCGACGCGGTAGGCGCCGGCGATGCAGCGTGCGCCGGCATCCCACAGCACGATCTGTTCGTACCAGGCGTCGTAGCGGTCCAGATCCAGCCGCTTGCCGGTGCCTTCGCCGACGGCGCGGAAGGTCAGTTCGCGCAGCCGTCCCAGTTCGTGCAGCAGCGGCGAGCCGGGTGGCAGGCGGCCGACGAGGATGCGCTTGCCATCGGCGGTGTTTCCGAGCGTGCGCAGTTTGGCCAGTTCGGCTTCCAGCAGCGCCGGATCGACCGCATCAGCCAGGGTTTCGGGTTCGGTTTCGTGCCGGCTCGCTGCCGGGCGGCGACCCATGCGATACAGCGCGTCGCGCAGCTGCGCGAGGGTGGTTTCCGGATCGTCGCCGGGTGCCAGTTGCTGGGCCTGGCCGATGCGCAGATTGATGCGCTGGCGGCGCTGGCGCAGCAGTTCGCGCGGCAGCAAGGCGGTGCCGGCCGGTTTGAACAGGGCCGAGGCACCATAGAACAGCGCCGAATTGCGCGCCTCGATCCGCACCGGCAGCACCGGCGCACCGCTGTTGAGCGCAAAGCGCAGCAGGCCGCGCCGCCACGGGCCGTCGGCGATGCCGCGCAGGCCCAGGCGCGAGACTTCGCCGGCCGGGAACACGATCACGCACTGGCCCTGCGCCAGCGCCTGTTCGATCGCACGCAGACTGCCCGGCTGCGGGCGCCCGCCGAGGATGCGCACGGGCAGCAGCAGCGGCGCCAGACCCTCGATGCCGCTGAGGAAGTCATTCGCCACGATACGCACGTCCTGGCGGATGCGTCCGACGAAATCCAGCAATGCCAGCGCATCCAGCGCGCCGCACGGATGGTTGGCGACGATCAGCAGGCGGCCGGTTTCCGGGATGCGGCTGCACTCGATCTGGTCCACGGTGTAGCGCAGGTCGAGGAAGCGCAGCGCCGCCTCGACGAACGGCAGACCACGCAGATGGCCGTGTTCGTCCAGAAAACCACGCAGCCGGTCCACGCCCGACCAGCGTCCGAAGTGCCGCAGCAGACCGCGTACCAAGGGCCGGCGCGGCCCCTGGAACCAGCGCGGGTAGCGCTCGGAGAGCGTGGTTTCCAGTTCCTGCATTGCTGCCGTCCAGTGATCAGGATCAGGCCAGCATCGGCGCTGTAGACGACAGACAGGTTGCGCTTCGACGTCAGTCAGGTGACGGCCGCGCCGGCGCCCGGCGCGGGTGGAGTGCGGGAATCAGCGTGCGGTGGCGGGCAGCTTGGAATGATCGGGCAGGGCGCTGGGCACGGTGCCGTTGACGCAGGCGCCGAGCCGGCAGAGCTGGCCGCGCAGTGTCGGCTGGGCCTGCACGATCAGGTGGAACAGCACGTTCTGTTCCAGCGAGCCGCGCACCGCTTCGGCGCCGGGGCCGCGTGCGAACACCGCGACATCGTCGCCGCCGTGGGTTTCGCTTTCCAGCGGCACCAGCGAGGGCTGCATGAAATCCGGTGCGGTGGTGTCCACTTCGGTCAGATCCACGGGAGCCGTTGCGGCTTGCAGACCGGCCAGCGCATGCGGCCACTGTTTGGCGCCCTGCGGCTGCGCGTTGCTGGCACCGGTGTAGCCGGGGCCGTTGGCGTAGCTGAGCGTGGTGTAGGGCAGGCCGAGGGCATCCTTCAGCGGCACCTGTTTGCCATCGCGCTGGCGCTGCGCCAGGCCCAGAATCGGATTGCCGCGCTCCGGGTAGCCGGTGATGTGCAGGGTGTGGCTGTGATCGGCGGTGACCAGGATCAGGGTGTCCTGTTCGGAGGTCATTTCCGTGGCCACACGCACCGCGTCCGACAGTGCGACGGTGTCATCCAGCGCGCGGTAGGCGTTGCCGTAGTGGTGGGCGTGATCGATGCGCCCGCCTTCGACCATCAGCACATAGCCTTCCGATCGCCGTGACAGGAACTCGATCGCACTGCGCGTCATCTCGGCCAGGCTGGGTTCGCCGCGCGCATCGATGCGGCGATCGTGGTCGAACTGGAGATGATCGTGCGCGAACAGCCCGAGCAGCTGGCGGGTGTTGTCCATGTCCACCGCCGCCAGTTGTGCGGCATCGCTGACGTAGACCGCGCCTTCGCGTGCGGCCCATTTGGCGGTCAGATCGCGTCCGTCCTGACGCAGGCCGGCGCGCGGAAGATCCTGCGGATCGGCCTTGCCGGCCGGCAGGAAATGGCGGCGGCCACCGCCCAGCGCCAGATCCAGGCCATCACCGTAGGGGAATTCGATCAGTTGCCGCGCGATGTCGATGCAGCCGTGTTCGCGCTGCGCGGCCGGGATCTGACCATCGCTTTCCCAATTGCGGTCCGGCGCGTGAGCGAAGGTTGCGGCCGGTGTGGCGTGGGTCAGGCGCGTGGTGGTGACGATGCCGGTCGCCATGCCGGCGGTTTCGGCCAGTTCCATCAGCGTCACCAGCGACTGCCCCTGTGCCGATGCGCAATCGCCGCGCTGTGCCGCCTGACCGACGGAGATGAAGCCCATTCGGGTTTTGGCGCCGGTGGTGATGGCACTCATCGTGCCGGCTGAATCAGGCGTCTGGCTGTCCGTGTTGTAGGTGCGGCTCAAGGCGGTGTGCGGGAACTCCTCGAACGAGAGCCGGCGTTCCTCGCCCGAAGCGCCCAGACGCTGACCCTCCAGGATGCGCGCCGCCGCCAGCGTCGGAATGCTCATGCCATCGCCGATGAAGATGATCACATTGCGCGCCGCAGGCTTGGCCGCACCCCGGTTGCGCGCCGCCGCCTCGGCCCCGGCGTGGAACCACCATGCTGCCGTTTCCTCGTGCGGATGCGCGATGCGCGGCACCGGCGGCACCTGATGGCCACCCTCGTGGGCACCCTCATGACCGGCAGAGGGGGCAGCGGACATCACATTCGAGGAAAGAAGCAGGGACAACAGCAGACAGGTGCGGCGCATGGCGGAATACATGGTGTGGCGGGAAAGGCCGGACATGATGCCTGATGCAGGTAACGACGACATGACGCAGCCGGCTGCGGGCGGCGCCCGGGGGCGGCGCTGCGGTAGACTCCACGGCTGGTTCAGTTTCATCAGAATGGATGCCGTATGCGCAGTCTGCTTGTTCTCTCAGCCTTGTTGTGCGCCGCTGTGGCAGTGGCCCAGGAGCCCCCCCGCGATGTGCATTCCCATGCGCAGCCGGACAAGGTCGTGATCCGCGATATCGGGTTGGATCTGAAGGTCGATTTCGAGGCGAAGCAGTTGCAGGGGCGTGCCGATCTGGCGCTGGAGTGGATCGATCCGGCGGCGCGCGAGCTGGTGCTCGATACCCGCGACCTGATGATCGAGCGGGTGTCGGGCAAGGGTGAGGACGGGCGCTGGTTCAAGCTCGATCATGTCGTGGGTGAAACCGATGCGCATCTGGGCCAGAAGCTGACGATCACGTTGCGCCGCCCCTACGAAAACGTGCGCATCCGCTACCGCACCTCGCCGCAGGCGTCCGGGCTGCAATGGCTGGAGCCGTCGATGACGGCTGGCAAGCGGCATCCTTTCATGTTCAGCCAGTCGCAGGCGGTGCACGCGCGCAGTTGGGTGCCGCTGCAGGACACGCCGTCGGTGCGCTATACCTACAGCGCGCGGGTCCGCACCGATGCCTCGCTGATGGCGCTGATGAGTGCCGACAATCCGCCCGATGAGCCGCGCGATGGCGATTATGTGTTCCGCATGCGCCAGCCGATTCCGTCCTATCTGATGGCGATCGCGGTCGGGGATGTGGTGTTCAAGCCGATATCCGAACGCAGCGGCATCTGGGCCGAGCCGGCGACGCTGGAAGCCGCGCATGCCGAGTTCATCGATACCGAGGCGATGATCGCCGCGACCGAGGCGCTGTACGGTCCGTACCGCTGGGAGCGTTACGACCTGCTGCTGCTGCCGCCCTCGTTCCCATATGGCGGGATGGAGAATCCGCGCCTGTCGTTCATCACGCCCACGGTGATCGTCGGCGACAAGTCGCTGGTGTCGCTGATCGCGCATGAGCTGGCGCATTCGTGGTCCGGCAATCTGGTGACCAATGCGCGCTGGGCCGACATGTGGTTGAACGAGGGTTTCACCAGTTATGTCGAGAACCGCATCATCGAGGCGCTGTACGGCGAGGATGTGGCCGCGATGGAGCGCGTCATAAACCAGGACAGCCTGCGCCGCGAGATCAAGCGCATGCCGAAGGCGGCGCAGGTGCTGGCGCCCAGCCCGGTGGCCGGTTCCGATCCGGAAGGCACGCTCAGTTCGGTGGCCTACGACAAGGGTGCGTGGTTCCTGGGCTTTCTCGAATCGCGGGTCGGGCGCGAGACTTTCGACGCCTTCCTGCGCGGGTATTTCGAGCATTTCGCGTTCCAGAGCATCGAAACCGGGCAGTTCCTGGCCTATCTGCGCGAGAACCTGCTGCAGCAGTTCCCGCAAGCGATCACCGACAAGGAACTGGATGCCTGGCTCTACCAACCGGGGATTCCCGCCAACGCGCCGGCTGCTGTTTCCACGCGGCTGGAAGCGGTGGACGAGGTGCGCAAGCGCTGGCTCGGCGGACAGGTGCCGGCCGAGGAAATCGATACGCGCGGCTGGGTGTCGCAAGAGTGGGTGCACTTCCTGGAAGGATTGCCGAACAAGCTTTCCAACGAGCAGTTGGTGGAACTGGACGAGGCCTTCCGCCTGACCACGTCGCATAACGGCGAAATCCTGATGCGCTGGTTCCCGCTGACGGTGCGCAGCGGTTATTTCGAAGCGCGCCCGGCGATTGCCGAGTTCCTGCAAACCAATGGCCGGCGCAAGCTGATCATGCCGGTGTACGAAGCGCTGGTCGCCAGCCGTGACGGGCGCGAGTTCGCGCGCCAGGTGTTCGAGCAGGCGCGTCCGGGCTATCACCCGATCACCACCGCCTCGGTCGAGGCCGTGGTGGCGGAACGGAAGCGGTAATCCATCGATGCGCCGCCGGGAGCCGCACTGATGTCCTCGCCTCGCCGCAGCAATGCCTGGCTGTTGCCCGGTCTGGCGCTGGGTGGTGCGGCGCTGGCGGCGGTCTGGCTCAGTGATCCGGCGCGGCTGCTGCGTGCCGAATTCGCACGCCAACGCCTGATCGCCGGCGCCCGGGTTCGCCGTTTGTCACTGGCCGATGGCCGGATCGTTTATCTGGAAGCCGGGCGCGGCCCGCCGCTGCTGCATATTCACGGATTCACCGGCATGAAGGAAAACTTCCTGCCGCTGATCGGGCCGCTGGGCAAGGGCTGGCGGCACTTGGCGCCGGACCTGCCCGGTTGGGGCGAAAGCGAACGCATCGAAGGCGCCGATTACGGCTATGCGGAACAGGCGCGGCGGCTGGCGGAGTTCATCGATGCCATTGGCGCCGGTCCGGTGGATGTGGTCGGGCATTCGATGGGTGGCGGCATTGCCGCGGTGCTGGCGGCGCGTTATCCGGAGCGGGTGCGGCGGCTGGTGCTGATGGATGCGTCCGGGGTGCGGTTTTCCGACAACGCCTTCGGCCTGGCGGTGCTGGAGGGTGAAAACCCGTTCGGTGTTTCCGACGAGGCTTCGCTGCGCAATTATCTGGGGCTGGTGTTCGACAAGGTGCCGTGGATGCCCCGCAGCGTGGCGCGTCTGATGGTGCGCCAGCGCATCGCGCAGGCCGGGTTCGAGCAGGGCATCCTGGACAGCATCGGGCGCAGCGAAGACGCCTTCTTGCCGGAACAGGAAGCTGCGGCGATCCGCGCGCCAACCCTGCTGCTGTGGTGCCGTGGCGACCGCGTCATCGATGCCAGTGCGGCGGCGATCTATGCCGCGAAAATTCCGGACAACCGCATCGTGCTGATGGACGGCGCAAGCCATATGCCGATGTTCGAATGCAAGGCCGCCACGGTGGCGGCGCTGAGGGAGTTCCTGCAATGAAACCAGAGGTCACCAGGCTCATCGCCGTTCTCGCCATGTTCGCCGCGCTGGCGCTGCTGCCGGCTTGCGACAAGGTGCCGAGCGAAGAGGAAAAGCAGGCCGTGATGCAGGCCCGGATCGAGGCCGAGGCGCAAAAACAGTACGACAATTACCAGCAGCTCAAGGCCGGCGGCCGTGCCGACCTGGCGCTGAACATCGCCGATCACGTCATCACCAATTTTCCGCAGACCCCGGCCGCCGCGGCATTGCGGGCCGAGGTCGAGCCGCTGCGCGCGCAGATCAGCGCCGAGCGCGAGGAGCGCCGCCTCAAGGGCCTGTGGGTCTACCACGATGGCCACGATGCCGAAGCCGGTGGCCGGGTGCGGACGGCCTACATCTTCGCTACCGAGCCGCTGGCACCGGCGCAGGCCGGCAAGGAAGCGCCGCGCGCGCGTCTGGTGCTGCGCCGCCATCCGCAATGGGGCGATGACGTTTACCTGTTGTCCGACCACGGCCCGTTCACTTGCGGCTCGCCGTGCCGGCTCAGCGTGCGTTTCGATGACGCTGCGGCACGCACGGTGGAGGGCGAAATTCCGGAAACCGGCGAGCACGCGATCTTCGTCAAGGACTTCGCCCACTTCGTGCAACACCTGCCGGAGACTTCTAAGGTGCGCATCGATGCGGTGCTGCAGAACGGCGGCGCGCGCACGCTGGAGTTCGAAGTCGGCGGCTACTCGGCCACGACGATCGGCACGCGCTGAGGCCGGCACGCGCTGAAGGTGGAGCAGGCTGGTCGCGTTGTCGCGGCCGGTCTGCGCAGTTTCGTGGCTCATGCTCGCGACTCGCAGGCCCGTCATTCGTGCCACGAAAGTGTTTTGTGCGGCATTCGCGGGGGCGGGTTTGTCCGTGGTCGGAGGCGGGTGGTGGTTTTCGCCACTGTGGATGGCCGGGAGTAGCATGGACGCCGGGTGTCGCGGTATCCGCCCGGATGCCGGCGCGGCGCCCGTACATCTCCAGCCGATCACGCCACGAGGAAGCCATGTCCCGCACGATATCGATCCTGACCGCCGCCTGCCTGTCCGCACTGCTGGCCACCAGCGCGCTGGCACAGGAAAAGGCCGAACCTGCTGCCGCGCCCGAGCGCAATCCGCTTGAACTGCCGACCCTGATCACCGCCACACCGGCCGAAGGTTTCCAGCTGGCACTGAAACTTTCGCGCCTGGGCGTGTCGCAGACCCAGCACGACAAGAGCGTGCTGAAGGCCGGCCGGCCCGAATACGCGAAGGATCCGGAACAACTGATCCAGGCCTCGCAGACGGTCGCGATCAACTTCCAGACCGTGGCCCAGGCCAACAACTACTGGCGCGACAAGTAGTCGCGGCTGCTACGCAGTCCATCGCGGGCAACGCCGCTTTCACAGGATTGATCCGGGATATCGGGCTTTTGTGGAAGCGGGCTTGCCCGCGATGGGTGTTCGCACTGCCTTGGCTGCGGGTGTCGACGATGGCCGCTGAAACCGTGAGGTTTTCGCACCGATAGGCCGGCGGTGAGTGCAGCGAACCCCGACGTCACCACTTTCGGGCGGCAGCCAGGTGGGCTTCCCCGGATTCCACACCTGTTGCACGTCGGGCGTCGCTGCGCTCAGCCCGACCTGTGCGCTGATCAGGCAAGCCCCATCGTGGCCGCATGCAGGACAGTCCCGCGCCGGGCAGGCACAATGCCGGGTTTCCCGGCTGCCGGAGTGTTTGCGCAACATGAGTCTTAATCCCGCCCAGCGCGCCGCTGTGGAACATTGCGATACGCCGCTGCTGGTGTTGGCCGGCGCAGGTTCGGGCAAGACCCGCGTGATCACGCAGAAGATCCAACACCTGATCGTGCGCCGCCAGATGCCGGCGCAGAAGATCGCCGCGATCACCTTCACCAACAAGGCCGCACGCGAAATGCGCGAGCGCGCCAATGCGCTGCTGCGCGGGGTCGATGCCGAGGGTCTGACGGTCTGCACCTTCCATTCGCTGGGGCTGAAGTTTCTGCAGATCGAACACGAGGCCGCCGGCCTGCGGCGCGGCTTTTCGATCTTCGACAGCGATGATGCCGGTGCGCTGGTCAAGGATCTGATGCCGCGCGGCACCAGTGGCCCGGACATTGCCGCGATCCGCAATCTGGTCTCGCGCGCCAAGTCCGACAGCCTCTCGCCCGAGCGTGCCGCCGAGCTGGCAAAAAGCCCGCGCGAGCGCGAGGCGGCCGATATCTACGGCCAGTACCAGAAGCGTCTGGCGGCGTTCAACGCGGTCGATTTCGATGACCTGATCCGGCTGCCGGTGCAGTTGCTGGAACAGCACGAATCCCTGCGCGATGCCTGGCGCGAGCGCCTGCGCTACCTGCTGGTGGACGAATACCAGGACACCAACACCGCGCAGTATTCGTTGCTGAAACTGCTGGCCGGGCCGCGCGGCGCGTTCACCTGCGTGGGCGATGACGACCAGTCGATCTACGCCTGGCGCGGCGCCGACACCGCCAATATCGAACGCCTCGGGCAGGATTACCCGGAACTGCGCATTATCAAGCTGGAACAGAATTACCGCTGCGCACGCCGTATCCTGCGCGCGGCCAACACGCTGATCGCCAACAACCCGCATCTGCACCCGAAAAAACTCTGGAGCGACCACGCCGAGGGCGAGCCGATCCGGGTGTTCGAATGTGCCGATGCCGAGAGCGAGGCGGAACGTGTCGCGGCCGAGATCGCCTTCCTGGCCAACAAGCACAACGCGCAGTGGGACGATTTTTCGATCCTGTTCCGTGGCAACCACCAGTCACGCGCGCTGGAAAAGGCGTTGCAGCTGCAACGCGTGCCGTATCACCTGTCCGGTGGTACTGCGTTTCTGGAGCGGGCCGAGGTCAAGGATGTGCTGTCCTGGCTGCGGCTGCTGGCCAATCCCGATGACGATGCCGCTTTCCTGCGCGCGGTGGCGGCGCCCAAGCGCGAGATCGGCGCGACCACGCTGGCGCGGCTGGGGGAAATGGCCAACCGCCTGCATCTGGGCCTGGCGCGTGCGGCCGAGCGCCCGGATGTGCTCGGGCAGTTGCCGGCGCGCACCGCCAACGCGCTGGATGGTTTCATGCAGCTGATTGCCGCGCTGCGCCGTGCCGCCGCGACGATGCCGGCCGGCGATCTGGTGCGCAAGCTGGTCGAAGACAGTGGCCAGCTCGCCGCGCTGCGTGCCGAATGCCGTGATGAACCGCTGTTCCAGCGCCGCCGCGAAAACGTCGAGGAACTGGCGCAGTGGTTCGATGCGGCCGGCAAGGGCAGCGCCGGCGATCTGGTCGCGCAGCTGGCCTTGCTGACCAATGCCGATCGCGATTCGGCCGGCAATGCGGTGCGGCTGATGACCTTGCATGCTTCGAAGGGGCTGGAGTTCCCGTTCGTGTTCATCGTCGGGGTCGAAGACGGACTGCTGCCGCATGATGCCTCGATCGAGGAAGGCCGGATCGAGGAGGAACGCCGCCTGATGTATGTCGGCATCACCCGCGCCAAGCAGTTGCTGCATCTGAGTTATGCGCGCCACGCGCGGCGCTTCGGTGAACTGCAACGCTGCACCCCGAGCCGCTTCATCGACGAACTGCCGGCGGCCGAATTGCATGTGGTCGGCCGCGATGCCGGTCAGGACGCCGAACGCACGCGCGAACACGCCGATGCGGCGATTGCGAAACTGTCGGCACTGTTCGCCGACTGACATCCACCACCGGCCGCGCGCTGTGAGCTGTCATGCCGGCGCGGCTACACTTGCGCCACCCGAACAAGAGAGAACCGCCATGAGCCTGTTGCGCTGGGGCCTGACCGCCCTGACCGTTGTATCGCTGGCCGCCTGTTCCACCGCACAGCTGCGCACCGAACCGCCCGCGCAGCCGGCAGTGGTCGGCGCGCCGGCACACGACAACCTCAACGCCACGCTGTGGATCCAGTCCGCCGCCGAATACGAGGGCAGTGTGCGCAGCCTGTTCAACGCGGCGCGCCATGCGCTGGACGAGGCGCTGGAGGATCCTTCGTGGACCGCGCTGCCGCATGGCGAATCCAGCGCCGGCTTTGAAAGCAAGCCGCCGGCGATCATCGCCGACGCCGACGAAACCCTGATCGACAACAGCGCCTTCCAGGCCCGTGGCGTGATCGAGGATCGCGGTTACACCCACGAAAGCTGGGTCGAATGGGTCAACGCGCAGGCGGCGCGGGCGATTCCCGGCGCGGTCGAGTTCGCGCAGTACGCCGACAGCCGCGGCGTGACGATCTTCTACGTCACCAACCGCGATGCGCCGGACGAATACGAGGCCACCGTCGCCAACCTGCGCCAGCTCGGTTTCCCGGTCGCGGCCGATGCCAGCAATGTGCTGCTGCGCGGTGACGCGCGCGCGTCGGCGCGCGAGAAGGGCGAACGCCGCCGCTGGATCGACCGCAACTACCGCGTGGTGCAGATGTTCGGCGACAACCTCGGTGATTTTCTCGACGGCATCAATTCCGATGTTGCCACCCGCCAGGCGCTGATCGCGCCGTATGCGGACTGGTGGGGCCGGCGCTGGTTCATGCTGCCCAACCCGACCTACGGCTCCTGGTACAACGCCGTGCTGCGCAGCTGCGAAACCGACAGCGATCCGCGTTCCTGCGTGCGTTCGTCCTTGAGGCACGACTATTGATCCTTGAGGAATCAGTTATTTGCCTTTGATTTCATAAGGTGTTGCATGAGGTTTGTGTGCGACGTATCATTCGGCCATGCCGCAACAGACGGCGATTGCCCGAATCACAGCGCCCACAACCATAAGATCCGATCCGGCAGGATGCTGGAACTCAAGGGAGGCCCGCGGCCTCCCGTGTTTTTTTGTACGATCCCCAGGCTGGCACTGCCGCGCGCTCCAGCGGGCGTGGCGCGGCAGCGGCATCAGCGCCGGCATTTTTTTCCGGCCGCGCTTTGGGCATCATTGCTTCTTTCCGTTCCTCACAACATCCCATTGGAGTTCCCATGAAACGTATCGCCGTGCTGGCCTGCGCCAGCCTGTTCGCCCTTGGTCTGGTGGCATGTGGTGGCAAGGACAAGTCCGAGCCCGCGTCCGAGGCCGCCGTGGCGCGCCAGACCTCGGATCCGGCCAAGGCGGTCGAGGCATTCGCCGCCAAGCTCAAGGAAAACAACGTGCTGGAGGCGGTGCAGCTGGCGGTGCCACCGGCCAAGCTCGACGAGATCCGCGCCGAGTGGAAGAAGAAGATGGGCAGCGAAGAACCCAGCGCCGAAGACAAGGCCGAGTTCGCCGCAAAGATGTCCATGCTGACCGCACCGGATGCCGAAACCACGCTGTACTCGCTGCTGGAGCCGCAGCTGGTCAAGTATGAAACCGAACTCGCCGCGCAGATGCCGATGATGATCGGCATGGGTCAGGGCTTCCTGATGCAGTCGATCCAGGCCAATGAGGACTTCAGCGAAGCGCAGAAGCAGCAAGCCACCGAGGTCATCGGCGCACTCGCCGGCTGGCTGCAGACCGCCAAGTTCGCCGATCGTGATCTGGCGAAGAAGGGCATCTCCATTGCGGTCAAGACCGCGCGCGATCTGGAACTGAACACCCTGGACGATGTCCGTGCGCTGGATTTCGACCACGCCATGGGCAAGGCCGGCGTGGCCTTCGGCGGCATCAAGGGCATCCTGGCGCTGTACGGCTTTGATATCGACCAGTCGCTGTCCAGCATCAAGGCCAGCATTGCCTCGAAGGACGCTGGCGCAGCCACGGTCTCGGTGACCCAGACGCTGCTGGGCAAGACCCTGACCACGGAAACGGAAATGATCGAAGTGGATGGCCGCTGGTACGGCAAGGACACCGTCGAAGGCCTGGTCAGCGCCCTGGCCATCGGTGATTCGGACGCAGCCTCCGAGCAGGAAGAGGCCGCGATCGCGGACTGAGCCGGATCTTCCGACCGCACGCGCCGGGCCCGCCCGGCCGTGGTGCCGCCGGGCTTCCGGCGGCAGGTCGTCCGCCATGAGTGAGTCTTCCAAGCTGCCGTCGCGCCATGTGCCGCCGTCCTGGCTGTTCCGCCTGCTGGGCCGGTTGATTGAACCGTGGCTGGCGATCCGGCGCGAGCCACCCGGTGCCGGTGACGAACTGGTTCTGCCCGAGTTGCCGGTCTGCTATGCGATCGAGCGCTACGGGCTGTCGAACGTGCTGATCCTGGAACAGGCCTGTCGCGAGGCCGGCCTGCCGTCGCCGCTGGTGGCCATGCCCGGCGACATGGCCGGGCAGGGCCGTGCCGTGGTCGCGCTGTCGCGCCGCCTGGGCTTCTGGTTCGGGCGCCCGCGCAACCGCACCCATTCCGAAGGGCTGGCCAATCTGGTCGCGGCGCTGGAAGCGGACCCGGCGCTGGATGTGCAGATCGTGCCGGTGTCGATCTTCGTCGGGCGCGCGCCGGATCGGCAATCGGGCTGGTTCCGCGTGCTGTTCGCGGAAAACTGGGCGATGGTCGGGCGCTTCCGCCGCTTCCTGGCGGTGCTGCTCAACGGCCGCAATACCATCGTGCGTTTTTCCGCACCGGTGTCGCTGCGCAGCGTGCTGCAGGAGGAACTCGGCACCGAGACCACGGTACGCAAGATCTCGCGTGTGCTGCGCACCCACTTCCGCCGCATCCGCACGGCGGTGATCGGGCCGGACCTTTCGCACCGCCGCACCCTGGTGGACGGGGTGCTGGCATCCGAGCCGGTGCGCGCGGCGATTGCCGACCAGGCCAAGCGCGACAACATCAGCCCGGCCAACGCCTGGCGTCGTGCGCACGGCTATGCGCGCGAGATTGCGGCCGATTATTCGCATACCGTGATCCGCTCGATGTCGTTCGTGCTGACACCGTTCTGGAACAAGATCTACCGTGGCGTTCGGATGCACCACTTCGACGCGTTGCGGCAGAACGCGCCGGGGCACGAGGTGATCTATGTGCCCTGCCATCGCAGTCATATCGATTACCTGCTGCTGTCCTATCTGCTTTACAGCAACGGCCTGGTGCCGCCGCATATCGCGGCCGGGGTCAATCTGAATCTGCCGCTGGTCGGGCCGATCCTGCGTCGCGGGGGCGCCTTCTTCCTGCGCCGCAGTTTCAAGGCCAACCCGCTGTATTCGGCCGTGTTCAGCGAGTATGTCGCGACCCTGATCGGGCGCGGGGATTCAATCGAATACTTCATCGAAGGCGGGCGCTCGCGCACCGGCCGGCTGCTGACGCCCAAGGCCGGCATGTTGGTGATGACGCTGCGTGCCTTCCTGCGCCAGCCGCGGCGGCCGGTGCTGTTCCAGCCGGTCTACATCGGCTACGAGCAGCTGATCGAGGGCAAGAGTTATCTGGATGAGCTCTCCGGCCGGCCCAAGAAGAAGGAAACCATCTGGGCCTTGCTGCGCGCCGGCGCTGGGGTGCTGCGGCACAACTATGGCCAGGTGGCGGTGAGTTTCGCCGAGCCGGTGATGCTGGACGAGGTGCTGGCACGGCACGCGCCGGACTGGCGCGAACAGCAGGCCGCCGGTGCGCGCCCGGACTGGATCAATGCCGCGGTCGACGATCTGGCGCAGCGCATCCAGGTCAACATAAACCGCGCCGCCGACGTGAATCCGATCAATCTGCTCGCGGTCGCCCTGCTGTCCACGCCCAAGCACGCGATGAGCGAGGCCGACCTGCTGGCGCAGCTGGACATCTTCAGGGCGCTGCTACATGCGGTGCCGTACTCGGACCGGGTCACCGTGACCGAGCTGTCGGCAGCGGAAATCGTGGCCTACGGCGAAGAGGTCAAGGTGCTGACCCGCACCTGCCATCCGCTCGGCGACGTGCTGTCGTTCGAGGGCGAACAGGCGGTGCTGCAAACCTATTTCCGCAACAATGTGCTGCACCTGTTCGTGTGTGCGGCCTGGGTTGCCAGCTGCTTCCAGAACTCGCGCCGGATGTCGCGCACGGCAGTGCTGCGGCTGGGCAGCGCGGTGTATCCGTTCCTCAAGCGCGAGTTGTTCCTGCCGTGGGATGGCGAAGGGTTTTCCGCGAATGTGGACGCCACCATCGATGCGCTGGTGGACATCGGCCTGCTGTCCTTCGACGCGGAAAGTGGTTACCTGCAACGTGGGCCGGGGCAGACCGACGAGGTGTTCCGGCTGCGCGTGATCGCCAATTCGATGATGCAGGGCTTCGAGCGCTACTACATCGCGATGGCAGTGCTGGTGAAGAACGGCTCGGGCACGATCAGCGCGGCCGAACTGGAGAATCTGTGTCAGCTCACCGCGCAGCGCCTGTCATTGCTGTACGGCCCCACGGCCGGGCCGGAGTTCTTCGACCGTACCCTGTTCCGCAGTTTCATCGCGACCCTGCGCGAACTGCGTCTGGTGCAGCTGGATGAAAATGCCAAGCTGACCTTCGGGCCGGAACTGGTCGCCTGGAGCAATGACTCGCGCCTGATCCTGTCGCGCGAACTGCGCCATTCGATCCTGAAGATCACGCCGGAAACCGCGCGTGCATCACTTCCTGCGGAGACGCGCGAAGACAGCTGAAGTGCGGCGTGATGGGTCGGAGGGTCCGGGAGGGGAGCGCGCTGTGGTCAAACGAGGTGGGTGCGGGTTTCGCTGGTGCGGGCCCGCGCGGCCGGCAGGCCGCGGGATCAGAGATCCTGCTTGTAGCGCACGTAAGGCGTGCGGCCGCCGGGCGCTTCGATCACCGCCGGCAGATCGTGCAGCGGCCACTGGCTGGTGTCCGGCTTCTGATTGAGCAGGTTCTGCGCGCCGAAGCTCAGTTCACCCTGCCATGGCGTGCGCCAGGAGAAACCGAGATCAAGGCCGCTCCAGTTGCCCTGGCCTTCGGGCAGTTCGATCAGGCGACCGGTGAGGCGGCCACTGAGGCCACGATATCCGATGCCCAGCGTCACGGTGGCGGTATCCCAGCGCTGCGGAGCGCCGAACACGCCAAGCAGTTCCTGGGTGCCGAGCGCACCGCCAAGCGACACCCAGCGCTGGCCGCGCAGGTTCAGGCTGCTGTTGAAGTGCAGCTGGCGCAGATCGATTTCACCCAGCGTGGCCGGCAGCATCGACGGAATCGACGGGTGCCGCAGCGCCGCGCCCAGCGCAGGCAGCGTGGCGGGGCCGGGCTGCTCCAGTGAGGTCTGCAACCAGGACAGGCCGAAACTCAGGTCCAGCGCGCCCTCTGCCGATTGCCAGTGCGCATCCAGCAGCACGCCGGGGCTGCTGCTGCGCAGCATCAGAGGATCGTTGGAGGAAGCCACTTCGGCCAGCAGGCACTGTTCGGCCAGCGGGCCGAGCGCCATCGCCACATGGATGCCCTGATTGCACAGCAGCGCCAGACCGGCGTTGTTGTCCAGATGCAGGTTGCCGCTGAGACGGTTGCCGCTGTCACCGCTGCTGCGCAGGCCGATGCCGGGCAATTGCGGTTCGCGCGACAGCAGCCAGTCGGTCGCGCTGCCATCGGCTTGCTGCGGGGACAACAGCAGCAGGGCTTCGACCCGGCCGCTGCTGGTGTTCCAGACCGGCAGCACATGGGTATCGCTGTCCTGCACCGGTTCCAGCGCATGCGCCGCGGCAGCGCCGAGCAGCCCGCTCGCCAGCACGCAGGCCACGGTCAGGGCCTTGATGGTCAGGGCCTTGATGCGGTGGAGGGCGGGAGCGGAAATAGAGGACATGGCGGGGATTGGACCTTCGAATGCCCGGCGGGTTCCCGGCCCGGAACGAGACGGCGGGTGGCGGCAGGCAAGTGTCGCGAATGGTAACAAATTCATGATTGTTTAACAATTTCTTCTGGCCCTGCGCAGCGCTTGCGTCGCCGGATGTGCATGGACAGGCGGGCGGTCACGGGTGACACTGTCGTGGCCCTGCACAGAGGTGGGGCAGGCCATCGGGGCGCGACGCGACAGGGCGTCCCGCACGCAATATGAACGGGGATCATTCCGGATTCGATGCAGTACCAGAATTCGATGCAGGACCAGACCATCGCCAACGACGGTGCCGCCGGCCAGTCGCGTGTGCCGCGCTCGGAACTGTTGCTGTCTGGCAACCGGGTCGGCTCGCTGCTGGAATCGCTGCTGGCGTGGTCGGGCAGGCGGCTGGGCGCGGTGGCGCATGGTCTGTACGTGGTGCAGGAGGACGGCCAGCCGCAGCGTGTGGGGGAAAGCGGGGCGCTGGATGCCAGGGATGCGGATGCGTTGGTCCTTCATTTCCTCCAGCCGGAAACCACGGCGCCGCCAGCACCGGCCGACGACCTGCTGGTGCAGGCACTGCGGGATGGCGATGTCCTGCACGGGGTGCTGGTCAGCCAGTTCCAGAAGCCTTGGGACGAAGTGGTGCTGGCGCAGATGGAGGAAGCCGCCGCGCTGCTGGCGCAGCGCCTTCCCAGTGCGCTGGAACTGGAACGGCTGAACCAGGCGCTGGCACAGCTGGCCGAGGCCGAACGCCTGCAACGCGCGCTCTACATGATTGCCGACCTGGCCAGCGGCGAGCACGCGATGGACGACGTGCTGGCCGCGATCCACGGCATCATCGGCGGGCTGATGTACGCCGAGAATTTCTTCATCGCGCTGTACGACGCCCAGACCGAAACCGTCCGGATGCCGTACTTCCGCGATGTCATGGAGCAGGACGTCGATCTGCAGCAGGCAGTGTTCCCGGTCAGTGATCTGGAGGGTTCGCTGACGCTGCACGCGCTGCGTACCGGCAAATCGATGATGGGGCCTTCGGATCAGCTATTGCGCGAAAACGGCCTGCGTCCCGGCGGTTTCGGTCCGCAGAGCGAGGCATGGTTGGGGGTGCCGCTGCTGCGCGGCTCGGAAGTGGTCGGCGTGCTGGTGGTGCAAAGCTACGACAGCCAGCGCCGCTACAGCGAAAAGGACCGCGCCCTGCTGAACTTCGTGGCCCAGCATGTGGCCACCGCACTGGACCGGCTGCGCTCGCACGAGGAGCTGGAACGGCGGGTGCGGCTGCGTACCGACGAATTGAACGTGGCCAATACCGCGCTGCGCTCGGAGATCCACGAACGCGAGCAGGCCGAGCGCCTGCAGGCCGCGCTGTTCCGCATCGCCGAACTGGGCTCGATGGGCGGCAGCCTGGAAACCTTCTTCCAGTCGCTGCACACGGTGATCGGCGAGCTGATCCACGCTGAGAACTTCTATATCGCGCTGCTCGCGCCGGATCACGAGCATCTGGATTTTCCTTATTCGGTGGACGAGCGCGACCGTGTCCGCAGCACCCGTCTGCTCAGCCACGGCCTGACCGAATACGTGCTGCGCAACGGGCGTGCGCTGCTGGCCGACCGCGAGATGATCCGGGCGCTGGAAAACGAAGGCGAACTGCGCACCCACGGCACCATGTCCACCACCTGGCTGGGCGTGCCGCTGATCTATGACAACCACACTGTTGGCGTGATGGCGGTGCAGAGCTACGACGACGCCCACACTTATCGCCAGCGCGACCAGGACCTGCTGACCTTCGTTGCGCACCACATCGCCAATGCGCTGCAACGCAAACGCCAGGCCGACATCCTGCGCGAGACCAACGCCGCGCTGGAGGAGCGTGTGCGGGAACGCACCGAGGCGCTGGCCTCGATCAATGCCGCGCTGCGCGACCAGATCGCCGAGCGCGAACGCGCGGAGCGGCGGCTGCGCCACGCTGCGCTGCACGACGCCTTGACCGGGTTGCCGAACCGCAGCCTGCTGCTGGACCGCATGGCACAGGCGCTGGACCGCTACCGGCGCGATCCGGCGATGCAGTTCGCGGTGCTGTTCCTGGATCTGGACCGCTTCAAGGTGGTCAACGATTCGGTCGGGCATCTGGTCGGTGACGAACTGCTGAAGGCCGCCGGCGGCCGCATCCGCGCACAGTTGCCCGAACACGCGATGATCGCGCGTCTGGGTGGCGACGAATTCGCGGTGCTGCTGGAATCCTCCGATGCGGCCGGCGAGGCGCCGGAGGTGGCTTCGCACATCATCGCCGCGCTGGAGGAGCCGCTGCGCATCGCCGGCAAGGACATCTACAGCTCGGTCAGCATCGGCATATCGCTGTCGCAGCCGCATTACCGCACTGCCGAAGAGTTGCTGCGTGACGCGGATGTCGCGCTGTATCGGGCCAAGGCCAACGGCCGCCGCCGTTTCGAGGTGTTCGACGAAACCCTGCGCCGCCATGTGCTGTTGCAACTGGAGCTGGAAGGCAATCTGCGCCGGGCGCTGACGCGGCGCGAGTTCGAGCCGGTGTTCCAGCCGGTGTTCGATCTGGAAAGCGGTGCCGTGGTCGGATTCGAAGCGCTGCTGCGCTGGCGGCATCCGCAGCATGGGCTGATCGCGCCGGCCGAGTTCCTGTCGCAGGCGGAGGAGTCGGGGCTGTCGGAGGCGATCGACTGGCAGGTGTTCGACAGCGCTTTCGCACAGGCCGAAGTGCTGGTCGGCAGCCGCGCCTATCTGGGCATCAACGTCGGCGCGCGGCATCTGCGCACGCCGCAGTTCGTCGATGCGCTGCTGCATCGGCTCGACGCCTTCGGCTTCAACCCGGCGCAGTTGCGCATCGAGGTCACTGAGCGCGTGCTGCTGGAGGATCCGGAACAGAGCCGCGCGCTGATGGCGCGGCTGGCCAGCTACGGCATCAGCGTGGCGCTGGATGATTTCGGCACCGGCTATTCCTCGCTCAGTTATCTGCACCAGTTCCCGCTGCAGGCGATCAAGGTCGACCGTTCCTTCATCAGCCCGCTGGACAGCCCGACGCCGGGCAACTCGCTGACGGTGTTGCGCGCGGTGCATGCGCTGGGCACCGAACTGGGGCTGGAAGTGATTGCCGAGGGCATCGAGACGCCGGAGCAGCTTCGACTGATCAAGGAGCTGGGCGGCGCCTGCGGTCAGGGTTTCCTGCTGGCGCGCCCGGCACCTGCGCACAGCCTCGTGGCACAGGGTTGGGTCGGCAGCTGATCGGCAGCGGATAGGTCGGAGGCGTTACTGGGTCAGATCGGGTGCGGCGCTGGCCGCCGGCTGCGCGAACAGATGGCCGATGTCGACGGTGTCGAAACGGTAGTTCTGTCCGCAGAATTCGCAGGTGACCGTGGCCACGCCATCGTCCTGCGCGGCAGCCATCGCCTCGCTTTCGCCCAGACCCAGCAGCACCTGTTCGACCCGTTCGTGCGAGCAGGTGCAGGCAAAGCGCAGGCTCTGTTCGGCCAGCAGGCGTACGCCGTCCTCGTGGAACAGGCGGTAAAGCAGTTGCTCGGCCGGCAGCTCGAACAGTTCTTCGGGCTTCAATGTTTCCAGCAGTGCCTGGACCCGGTTCCAGGCGTCCGGATCGGCCTCCTGGCCGGGCAGCACCTGCACCATCAGGCCGGCAGCGCAGCCGTCACGCTGGCCCAGCAGCAGGCGCGTGGGCAGTTGCTCGGACTGGGCGAAATAACCTTCAAAGGCGGTCGCCAGCGAATCGGCATCCAGCCCGACCAGGCCCTGGTAACGCACCGGCTCGGGCTGGCCGGGTGGCTGGGTTTCCAGCGTCAGCGCGAGCAAGGCGTCGTCGCCAAACTGGCGCGGTGTCAGCGGAGCCGGTACCGGTTCCTGCCAGTGCGCCAGCCCGCGCAGGCTGCCCGGATGGCGGTATTCGGTGAAAATCGTGCGCAGCGATTGGCTGGCTTTGAGTTGCAGCGAAAGCCGGCCTTCGATCTTGGTGTGGCCGCCGAACAGCGCCACCGCAGCCATGGATTCGCCGAGCAGGCGCGCCACTTCGGGCGGGTAATCGGCGTTGGCGTGGACGGTCTGCCAGCTTTCGCGCAGGCGCACCAGCACGCCGCGCACGCCGGCGCCTTCGATCAGGAAACGGTGCAGGACATCATCGTGGAGTGGCGTGGAAGCAGGCATCATCGGGATTCTTCACAGTGGGAGGGCACTATGGCGACGCCGGCAGCGGGCTTCAAGGCGCGGGGATGGGCTCAGGCATGACGCGGCGGCGAAAACCCCGGTGGCTGCGGCGCTGGTTGTTGCTGTTGTTCGGCCTGTGGTTGGCCAGTCTGGTGCCGGTGTTGCTGCTGCGCTTTGTCGATCCGCCTACCAGCGCCTTCATGCTGGCACGGCACTGGGAAGCGCGTGGCGATGCGGATTTCCGCCTGCACTGGCGCTGGGTGGATTGGGAACAGGTGTCGCCGCAGTTACCGATCGCGCTGGTCGCGGCCGAGGACCAGAAGTTTCCGCAGCACCGTGGATTCGATCTGGACGCGATTTCCAGCGCGCTGGGCGAGGGCGGCGCCGACGGGCCTTCACGCGGTGCCAGCACGATCAGCCAGCAGGTCGCCAAGAACCTGTTCCTGTGGCAGGGGCGCAGCTGGCTGCGCAAGGCGATCGAGGCCTATTACACGCTGGCGATCGAGCTGGTCTGGCCCAAGCAGCGGATTCTGGAGGTGTATCTGAACATCGCCGAGTTCGGCGATGGGATCTATGGCGCGGAGGCGGCGGCGCAGCGCTATTTCGGCATCCCGGCCTCGCGCCTGGATGCCGGTCAGGCTGCGTTGCTGGCGGCGGTGCTGCCGAACCCGAAACGCTATCGCGTGGAGGCACCATCGTCCTACGTGCTGCAACGCCGTGTCTGGATTCAGCGCCAGGTGCGGCAACTGGGCGGCCCGGCCTGGCTGGAGGCATGCTGTGGCGAACCCGGCGCGACGCGGTAGCATGGCCGGCTTTCGACGGATCGATGGAGCAGGCAGGTGATGAGTTCCGTACGCCAGACCCTGGCGGTGGTCGTGCCGGCCTACAACGAGGCGGCGGTATTGCCTGAATTCAATGCCCGGCTGCTGGCGGTGTTTGCACAGCTGGATGTGGACGCCTGCGTGCTTTATGTGGATGACGGCAGCCGCGACGAAACCTGGGACACGATCACCACGCTGGCGCGCGACGATACGCGCGTGGCGGCGCTGAAACTGTCGCGCAATTTCGGCAAGGAAGCCGCGCTCAGTGCCGGCCTGGACCAGGTCGACGCCGATGCGGTGCTGGTGATCGATGCCGATCTGCAGGATCCGCCCGAGCTGTTGCCACAGTTCATCGAGAAATGGCGTGAAGGCTACGACGTGGTCTACGGCAAGCGGCTGGAGCGCGATGGCGAAACCTGGCTCAAGCGCGCCACCGCGGCGGCTTTCTACCGTGTCATGCAGCGCCTGTCCTCGACTGCGATTCCACCGGACACCGGTGATTTCAGGCTGATGTCACGGCGCGCGCTGGAAGCCCTGCGTGGCCTGCGTGAGCGCCAGCGCTTCATGAAAGGCATCTTCGCCTGGGTCGGTTTCCCGCAGGTGGCGTTGCCGTACCGGCGCGACCCACGTCATGCCGGGGTCAGCAAGTTCAACTACTGGAAGCTGTGGAACTTCGCGCTGGAAGGTATCACCTCGTTTTCGACCGCACCGCTGCGGGTGGCGACCTACGTTGGCCTGGCCACCGCGCTGGTGGCGTTCGGTTTCGGCCTGTGGATCGTGGCCAAGACCCTGTTGTGGGGAAATCCGGTCGCCGGCTATCCCTCGCTGATGACGGTGATGCTGTTCCTGGGCGGCATGCAGCTGATGGCGCTGGGCGTGATCGGTGAATACCTGGGCCGGCTTTACATGGAGGCCAAGGCGCGCCCGCTGTATCTGCTGGACAGCTTCCACCCGGCATCGGGCACGGTGTCGCAGGCGACGGCGCCGTGGCAGGCGCATGTGCCGGATGTGATCGCGGCGGAGGCCGCCCGGTGAGCGGGCCGTGGAGCAGGGCGTGATGAGTCGGCGCCTGGAAGAACTGCTGGCGCGCTTCGCCTCCCGCGTGCGTGCGCAGATCGCATCCAACGCCTTGAATATCCACGGAATCGACCCGGATGACGTGGAGCAGGAGGTGCGCATCCGGCTGTGGAAGGCGCTGCAGCGTGACCCAAACGCGGACTTCCCTGCGTCTTATATCCAGCGAGTGGTGGTCACGGTGATCGTGGACGCGGTACGACGGGCGCAGGTGCGTGCCGCCGATCCGCTGCCCGATGCCGAAGACGGCCACGAACTTCCCACTGTCGCGCCGGGCCCGGACCGGGTTGCCGCCGACCAGCGCAAGATGGAGGAAGTGGCCCGCTGCATCGAGCTGATCCCGACCCGGCGGCGTCGCCCCTTGCAGCTCTACCTGCAGGGCTTCGGCCTTCAGGAAACGGCCGACATGAGTGGATTGACGCTGGATGCCGCACGCAAGTTGATCTATCGCGGCCTGGATGAAGTCAAAGCGCGGATGCGCGACGCTGGATACGAGGAATAGGAAATGGACGAGGCACGCATCAGGGAGCTGTACCGCCAGCATGCACTGGCGCAGGACGCCGTGCACGACGGCCCGCTGGCCGAAGACATTCTCGCGGTGTTGTCACGTCGCGACTGGCCGGCCGATGTGCATGGCCCGCTGGATCGTGTCGCCACTTCGGCCTTGTCGTCGGATATCGCCCGCCTGATGGAGGGGCTGGACCAGGACATCGAACAGCTGGCCCGCGACGTCCGGCAGGAGCGCGCTCCGCGCGTGGTGCCGTTGCAGCGGTTCCTGCGCCGTGGCCTGGCGCTGGCCGCCGGCGTCGGTGCGTTCGCGGTGCTGTTCGCACTGGTGCAGGGGCAGGGCTCGCTTGAACCCCAGCCGGTGCCAGGCACAGCGCAGCTTGCGGCGGAGGCCGACGGCGCGGACGTGATCATGGCGGTGTCGTTTGAAGCTGCCGAACGCGGTCAGGTATCGGCCGCTCCGTCCAGCCAGGACACGATCTTCCGCGGCGGTTTCGGCTCCTGATCGAGGGCTCCTGATCAGGGCGTTGCAACTCGCCTGCCGCGAACCGTACGGCGCCATCATCCAGGGTGCCTATGGAGCGAACCTGTTACCCCATGCGCCTCCGTCACCGGGGGCGTTTTTTTGTTCGGAGCATCTGAATAAGGCGCCATTCCGGCGAAAGCCGGAATGGCGCAGCGAGACTTGATCAGATATTCCCGTCGCGCAGCGGCGAAAAGGTGTGATGCGATCGGTGCCCGGTCACGGCCGGTGCGTCTGGCTCAGGCCAGTACGTGGCCGGCGACCGCGAGGAAATGGCAGGTGCTGCCGCCGATCACGAACGAATGCCAGATCGTGTGCGCGTAGGGAATGCGCCGGCTCATGTAGAAGAAGGTGCCGGCGGTATAGGCAAGCCCGCCGGCGAACAGCCATCCCAGCGCCCAGGCGTCCAGCGCGCGCGTCATCGGCACGATGGCGACCAGCACCAGCCAGCCCATCGCGATGTAGATCAGAGTGGAAACGAGCTTGAAACGGCCGGTGAAGAACAGTTTGAATACCACGCCGGCCACCGCCAGCGTCCAGATCACCGCGAACAGGCTCCAGCCCCAGGCACCGCGCAGCCCGATCAGCGTGAACGGGGTATAGGTGCCGGCGATCAGCACGTAGATCGCGCAATGGTCGAACACCTTGAGCCGGGCTTTGGCGACCGGGTGCGGGATCGCGTGATACAGCGTGGATGCCACGTAAAGCAGCAGCAGCGCGACGCAGAACACGATCGTGCCGGCCAGTTGCCAGCCATCGCCGTGCAGCGCCACCAGCGTGATCAGAACGGCACCGGCGGCCAGTGCGGCGGCGGCGCCGAGGCCGTGGGTCAGGGCGTTGGCGACTTCTTCGCGGAACGAGGCGGCGTGCTGGCTCATGGCGCGCCACGATACGGCCATGACCGGAGCGCGACAAGCCGCCGGCGCATCGTGGTTCAGCCCAGGCTGGCGGAATCTGTGCACAGCGGTCACGGCATGACCTGCGGCCGGCCCATGTCTTGCGGACTGGGAGTGCGGCCGCCATGCTTCGCATCCCCCCAGCGAGACCCGTCATGCAGGCCGAAACTTCCAGGAACGAACCGATCCACGACCGTCGTGTACTGACGCAGGTGCTGGCTGCCGGTGGCAAACCGCGCGAAGCCTGGCGCATCGGCACCGAGCACGAGAAATTCGGTTTCCATCTGCCCGTGCCCGGGCAGGATCCGGCGCTGGCCCTGCGCCCGCCGGGCTACGATGGCGAACGCGGTATCGGTGCGATGTTGCGTGGCCTGGCCGGGCTTGGCTGGCAGGCGGTCGAGGAGAACGGTGTGCTGATCGCACTTCAGCGCGATGGCGCCTCGGTGACACTGGAGCCGGCCGGGCAACTGGAGTTGTCCGGCGCACCGCTGGAGAATATCCACGAAACCTGCTGTGAAACCACCGGCCATCTGGAAGAGGTCAAGGCCGTGGCCGAACCGCTGGGCCTGGGCTTCCTAGGCATGGGTTTCCAGCCGAAATGGCGGCGCGAAGACATGCCCTGGATGCCGAAGGGCCGCTACAAGATCATGCGCCAGTACATGCCTAAGGTCGGCACGCTCGGGCTGGACATGATGACCCGCACCTGCACGGTGCAGGTGAACCTGGATTTCGCGAACGAAGCGGACATGGTGAAGAAGTTCCGGGTCTCGCTGGCGCTGCAGCCGGTGGCCACGGCGCTGTTCGCCGATTCGCCGTTCACCGAAGGCCGGCCGAACGGATTTCTCTCCTACCGCTCGCACATCTGGACCGATACCGATCCGGACCGCACCGGCATGCTGGATTTCGTGTTCGAGGACGGCTTCGGCTACGAACGCTATGTCGACTACCTGCTCGATGTGCCGATGTATTTCGTGCAGCGCGGCAGCGACTACATCGACGTGGCCGGGCAGAGCTTCCGTGATTTCCTCGACGGCCGCCTTCCCGGCCTGCCCGGCGAGCTGCCGACATTGCGCGACTGGTCCGACCACATGACCACCGCGTTCCCCGAAGTGCGACTGAAGACCTTCCTGGAAATGCGCGGTGCCGATGGCGGCCCGTGGAACCGGTTGTGTGCGCTGCCGGCGTTCTGGGTCGGTTTGCTGTACGACGATGCGGCGCTGGATGCGGCCTGGGATCTGGTGCGCGATTTCACCCGCGCCGAACGCCATGCGCTGCGTGACGGCGTGCCGCGTCACGGCTTCAAATTGCCGTTCCGCGACGCCACGCTGCGCGAACTGGCGCTGGAAGCGCTGAAGATTTCCCGCGCCGGGCTGGCGCGCCGCGCGCGTTGCAATCCGGCGGGCGAGGACGAGAGCCTGTTCCTGGACCCGCTGTTCGAGTTTGCCCTGGCCAATCAGACCCCGGCCGAGCGCAAGCTGGACTTGTTTCATGGGCCGTGGGGCGGTAGCGTCGACCCCGTTTTCGAACAGTTCGCGTACTGACTCCGCCATGCCAGCCATCGATCCTCCCGTGCCGCGCGCCGCCTCGCGCACCCGCTTTGACGATGCCGCGATCGAGCGGCTGGAGTCACTGCTTTTCGAGGAGTGTCTGCCGCAGGGCGGGCTCTCGCTGGAAGCGGTCGACGGGCTCTTCAGCGGCGCCCGGGTTTCACCCGGCCAGCCGTTGGAGCTGCCTGAACTGTTGCCGCTGGTGCTGGGTCGGGAAATCGCCGCCGCGCCTGAAGAACTGCTGCATCTGTTGGAGCTGATGTGGGAAAGCATCGGCCAGCGCATCGCACGCGGCCCGACTGATGACCCGTCGCTGTGCATGCCGCTGCTCGGTCTGCCACCGGCCGGCGAGGCCGACGAACTGGACGAGCAGGCCATGCTTGATGCCCTGGCACCCGACGATGGCAACGGTGAACACTTCCCGGTTGGCGCCAGTTGGGCGGTGGGTTTCATGCTGGCCTATGACTTGCGCGCCAGTGATTGGGAGCGGCGTCTGGACGAGGATGAAGAAGGTGCGCTGGATGTGGTCGACATCCTCTCGCTGATCCCGGAAATCGATCTGGATGAGGATGCCGACATGGACATCCAGGTTGTCGCGCCTGCGGCCGGGCAGTCCATCGAACTGCGGCATGACGAGGACGCGTTCGATCAGGATGATGACACTGAACAGGATGAGCCGATCAGCCTGGAAGTGCGGCTGGACATCATTGCCTCGCTGCCGGCCATCCTGCACGAATTCCACGGCATCGCGATCGACGAGCGCACCTCGCGCGTTCCGCTGCGGCGTGAGCACGAGCCGGGGCGCAACGATCCGTGCCCATGCGGCAGCGGCCTGAAATACAAGAAATGCCACGGCGATCCGGCCCGGCTGCACTGATCCGCGACACCGGCGCTGCATGACCTGCGGCAGGGTCCAGCGCGCCATCCGGGGTCTATGATGCGGCCATGCTGCCCCATCTGAGCCATTCCCAGCTGCTGCGCTACGCCGGCCTGTTTACCTGGGCCTGCGTCGGCATCCCGCTGGTCCTCAACACCTGGTATTTCCACGAAGGCCTGTCACGCGCCGACCTGATCGCCTGGCGTGTGGTGTACTTGGCGTTCGGGGTTGGCTATTGGGTACTGACCCGGCGCCTGGGGCGCGGGCGCAACCGGCCGCTGGATATCGCGCTGCTGGTACTGGTTACGTTCTGCGCGATCGCGGTCAGTCATTTTTCCAACAGCGGCCTGGGTGGTGGCCTGCTGCTGGTGATCGCCGGCATCCTGCCGTGGGTGTTGAGTCTGCGCATCGGGTTGGTCTGGCTGGTGCTGCAACATGTGGCGCTGGTACCGGTGTTTGCCGGGCGGGCCGAGTTCAGCGTCATCGAAGCATTGCTGCAGGCGCTGTTCTACATCGGATATTCGACCGTGGCCTTCGTCACCGGGCTGGTGGCACGGCGCCAGGCGCAGGCGCGCGAGGAGCAGCGCCGGCTGATATCCGAACTGCACGCCACGCGCGCGCTGCTGGCCGAATCCACCCGGTTGAACGAACGCACCCGCATCTCGCGCGAGTTGCATGACCTGCTCGGCCACCACCTGACCGCACTGAGCCTGAATCTGGAAGTGGCCACGCACCTGTCCGACGGACGTACCCGCGAGCACGTGCAACAGGCGCAACTGTTGGCCAAGCTGCTGCTGACCGATGTGCGCGAGGCCGTCAGCCGACTGCGCGATGACGACACCATCGATCTGCACGAGGCCCTGACCGCGCTGGCCGAGGGGGTGCCGTCGCTGACCATCCACCTGGACCTTTCCGAACAGCTGGCGGTCAACGATCCATTGCGGGCGCAGGTGGTCCTGCGCTGCGTGCAGGAGATCATCACCAACGCGGTGCGTCATGCCGAGGCCGACAATCTCTGGATCGCGCTGGCCGCCGATGAGGGTGGCATTTCGCTGAAGGCGCGCGATGATGGCCGCGGCAGTGCCGGATTCGCCGCCGGCAACGGTCTGCGCGGCATGCGCGAGCGCCTGGCTGAACAGGGCGGGCGTCTGGCCGTCAGCACCGCCACCGGTGCCGGTTTCGCACTGGACATATCCCTGCCGATGGAGGGTCCCAACCCATGATCCGAGTCTGCCTTGTCGATGATCAGACCCTGGTGCGCCAGGGCGTGCGTTCGCTGCTGGACCTGTCCGAGGATATCCGCGTCGTGGCCGAGGCCGGCGACGGACGCCAGGCGCTGGAGGTGATCCCACAGACCGCGCCGGACGTGGTGCTGCTGGATATGCGCATGCCGGTGATGTCCGGTCTGGAGGTATTGCAGGTGCTGTCGGCACGTCAGCAGCTGCCACCCACGATCATCCTGACCACATTCGATGATGACGAACTGGTGCTTGCCGGGCTCAAGGCAGGCGCGCGTGGTTTCCTGCTCAAGGACGTGTCGCTGGAGCAGCTGGTGGCCGCGATCCACACTGTGGCCGGCGGTGGCTCGCTGGTGCAGCCGGCGGTGACCCAGCGTCTGCTGTCGGGCATGGAAACGATCCGCAACGATTTCGTCAGCCTCGGCCAGCCGGACCCGCTGACCGAGCGCGAAACCGAGATCCTGCGGCTGATGTCCGGCGGCTACTCCAACCGCGAGATCGCCAACTCGCTGGGCGTGGCCGAAGGCACGGTCAAGAACCACGTCTCCAACATCCTTTCCAAGCTCGGTGTGCGCGACCGCACCCGCGCCGTACTCAAGGCGTTCGAGCTCAAGCTGATCTGAGGGCAAGGATGTTCGGCCCGGCGTCCTGCAGGCGGCCGGGCGTTTCGCGCCGCACGGGCTCCGTTCCATATGCGGGCCGCTTCGCCCTTTCCGGGCCGGGCGGGCATGGCGCGCGTCCGGGCCGTGCTGAATGCAGGTTGAGCCGGGGCTGATCCGGGCAGGCAGCGGGCGCCGCCGCACGGTTTGCGCAATGCCGTGGCCGGATTGGCCGAAACCCCGTGCGGCTCATGCTGGCTTCAGCTATGCTTCGCCGCTCCCGGCCGGGAAGGCGCAATGCCGTCCTTTTCCGATCGGGTGTGGCGAGCAAGGAGCCCCCCGGAGAATCCCGAATGACCCGTTTTTTTGAGTTGCTGACGTCCGTTTTGATCGTGGTCGCACTGTTCGTGCTGGTCGGCGTGTTCCTGCCCGACAAGCGCACGGTGCAGCACAGTGTGGAAACCAGTCATCCCCTGCGGCAGGTGTATGACACCCTGAACAGCTTCAAGCGTTTCACCGACTGGAATCCGTTGCGTCAGCACGACCCGCAGGTGGAGTACACGATTTCCGGCCCCGAGCGCGGTGTCGGTGCGCATCTGGAATACAAGTCGGCCCGCCCGGAGATCGGCGAGGGCACCTGGCGCATCAGCGAGAGCGAGCCCGATGCACTGGTGCGCTACGCGGTCTACAACGATGCCTACGGCCAGAACAAGAACCACCTGCTGACGCTGAGCCAGCGCGGCAAGGTCGTCACCATCGACTGGCTGTATTCGGTCGATTACGGCTGGAACCTGCTGGGCCGCTACGCCGGCCTGTACGTGGACCGCACCGCCGGTGACGACATCAAGCGCGGTGCCGCCAACCTGGCGAACCTGCTGGCTTCGATGCCGAACTTCGACTACCGCAGCCTGGATGTCCAGGTCGACCAGATCGCACCGAAGAACATCCTGTACATCACCACCACTGCGGATCGCAACATCACCGCGGTGGAGAATGCGATGGATGTGGCGCTGAAGGATCTGCGCGCCGCGATCAGTGCCAACAAGCTGGTGGAAGCCGGTCGGCCGCGTCTGATCACCACCAGTTTCGGTGCGGAAAAGTATGAGTTCGATGTCGCTATTCCGGTCGCACTGCCGAGGCCGGATACGGAGCTGGATGCTGATGCTCCGGCCAATGGCGGCGACGAGCCGGCAGCCAACGGCGAAGCCGAGGCGGTTGCCGACAGCGATGGTGAAGCCGCTGATGAAGCCGAAGCCGACGAGACCCTGCTGGCCGCCCCCGAGCCGCTGGAAGGCCTGAACCTGCCGGACAACGTCCACAGCGGGCAGAGCTACGGCGGTCGTGTGGTGGTGGCGCCATACCGTGGCCATCCGGCCGCGCTGCCGCTGATCCGCGACCAGCTGCGTTCCTATGCCGCCGCGCATGGCGAGCAGCTGCAAGAGCGTGCATTCGAGGAATATCTGACCGAGATTGACGAGACCGCCGCCGAAGACGCGCTGTTCCGCGTCTACTGGCCGATCCGCTGATCGACAATTGAAACACCGGCCGGCACGCTTGGACGTGCCGGCCGTTTTGCATCCCGGCGCAGCCGTCCGGCAGACGCCATCCGCTGCCGGGATCCGGTTTTCATCCTGTCGCCGCCGGCAGCGGGGCGGGAACTTTCATCTACTTTCGTGGTAATTCGGCGCGCGTTGCGGCGCTCCGTTCCCGACGGATCGGTGCGCTGCCCGCATCCCAAGGGAGAAAGCCATGATAGAAACCCAGAATTTGTCCAAACGTTATGGCCGCATCCAGGCGGTCGATGACGTGTCCTTCCGGGTCGAGCCCGGGCAGGTGCTCGGCTTCCTCGGCCCCAACGGCGCCGGCAAGTCCACCACGATGAAGATGATTGCAGGCTTCCTGACCCCCAGCTCGGGGAGCGCGAAAGTCTGCGGATTCGATGTGCGCGAGCAGTCGATCCAGGCCCGGCGCGAACTGGGTTATCTGTCCGAAGGCGCGCCCAGCTATGGCGAGATGACGGTCTGGGGTTTTCTCAACTTCATCGCCGATGTGCGCGGCCTGCAGGGCGCGCAGCGGCGCGAGCGGCTCGACGATGCGGTTGGCCGGCTGCAACTGGGCGGCGTGCTGATGCAGGTGATCGACACCCTGTCCAAGGGATTCCGCCGTCGCGTCGGATTGGCCCAGGCGATCCTGCACGATCCACGCGTACTCATCTTGGACGAGCCCACCGACGGGCTGGACCCGAACCAGAAACATGAGGTGCGCAGTCTGATCCAGTCGATGGCGGCGCAGCGCACCATCGTGATCTCGACTCACATCCTGGAGGAGGTCAACGCGGTGTGCAGCCGCGCGATCATCATCGCTTCCGGCCGCGTGCTGGCCGACAGCACCCCGGCCGAACTGGAAGCGCGTTCGCGCTACCACGGCGCGGTGTCGCTGACCACGCCCGAGCCGTTGGCGGTACGCGATGGCCTGCTGCGGGTGGAAGGCGTGGCGCAGGTCGAGATCGATGCGCAGGACGGGCGCATCACCGCGTTCCCGCGCGCCGGGCAGAAGATCTTCGAGCAGGTTGGCGAGTTCCTGCGCAGCCAGTCGGTGCCGGTCAGCGAGGTGCAACTGGAGCGCGGGCGTCTCGACGAGGTGTTCCGCAACATCACCCAGGCGGCGCAGCCCGCGAAGGAGGCCGCATGAACCCGGTCCGCGCAATCTTCAAGCGCGAGCTGGCGAGCTATTTCGCCACGCCCGTCGCGTATGTGTTCATCGTGATCTTCCTGGTGCTGGCCGGCGCTTTCACGTTCTATCTGGGCGGCTTCTACGAGCGCGGCCAGGCCGATCTGCAACCGTTCTTCAATTTCCACCCGTGGCTGTACCTGTTCCTGGTGCCGGCGGTGTCGATGCGCCTGTGGAGCGAGGAGCGCAAGAGCGGCACGATCGAATTGCTGCTGACATTGCCGGTGACGATGTGGCAGGCGGTGCTGGGCAAGTTCCTGGCGGCCTGGGCCTTCATCTGCATCGCGCTGGCGCTGACCTTTCCGATCTGGCTCACGGTCAACTACCTGGGTGATCCGGACAACGGCGCGATCCTGGCCGGTTATTTGGGCAGCGCGCTGATGGCGGGCGCGTTCCTCGCGATCGGCGCCTGTCTTTCGGCCGCCACGCGCAACCAGGTGATCGCCTTCATCCTGACCGTGGTGGTGTGTTTCGTGCTGCTGCTGGCGGGCTTTTCGCTGGTGCTGGAAGCGATCAGCGCGGTCTTCCCGCAGGGCGTGGTCGATGCGGTCGCCGGGCTCAGCTTCCTGACCCATTTCTCGGCCATCGCCAAGGGCGTGGTCGACCTGCGCGACGCGCTGTATTTCGTGCTCACCATCGTGTTCTGGCTGGTCGCCTGCGCGCTGGTGATCGACCTCAGGAAAGCCGATTGAGGGCCTGACATGACAATCAATCAACGACGCATTTCCACCGGCGTCGCGCTGCTGGCGCTGGCGCTGCTGTTCATCGCCCTGGTAGTGCTGGGCAATATCGTGCTGCGCGGCGCGCGCGTGGACCTGACCCAGAACCGGCTGTACACGCTGACCGAAGGCACCCGCGCGATCATCGGCAAGCTGGATGAGCCGGTGAACCTGAACTTCTACTATTCCGACCACGCCGCACGCGATCTGCCGCAGCTGCGCACCTATGCCACCCGCGTGCGCGAGATGCTGGAGGAAATGGCGGCGCGCTCGGGCGGCAAACTGCGCCTGGCGGTGATCGACCCGCAGCCGTTCTCCGAGGACGAGGACCGCGCCACCGCCGCCGGCTTGCAGGCGATCCCGCTGGGCAACGCCGGCGACACGCTGTTCTTCGGCCTTGCCGGCAGCAACAGCGTCGGTGACGAGGCCGCGATTCCGTTCTTCCAGCCGGACAAGGAAGCCTTCCTCGAATACGACCTGGCCAAGCTTGTGTCGAGCCTGTCGCAGCAGGGCCGGCCGGTGGTGGGAATGATGGGCACGTTGCCGATGGGGCCGAGTTTCGATCCGGCCGCCGGGCGCCCGACGCCGGGCTGGATCATCGATTCGGAGATGCGCAATCTGTTTGAAATCCAGCGCGTGGAAACCAATGTCACGCAGATTCCGGACGAGGTTGATGCGCTGGTGCTGGTGCATCCGAAGGGCCTGGGCAGCGACACGCTGTATGCGATCGACCAGTTCGTGCTGCGTGGCGGACGGCTGCTGGTGTTCGTGGATCCGCATGCCGAGGCCGAGCAGCCGGGCCAGTCGGCCGACCCGACCCAGGCCATGTTCGATGACAAGTCCTCGGACCTGCCGGAACTGTTCTCCGCCTGGGGCGTGCGCTATGACCCCCAGCGGGTGGTGCTGGACGCACAACGCGCGCTGGATATCCAGGTCCAGGCCGGCATGCCGCCGGTGCGGCATCCGGGTGTGATCGGGCTCGGCGGCGAGGATGTCAATCCGGACGATGTGGTCACCGCCCAGCTGGGCACCATCAACCTGTCCAGCGTCGGTAGTTTCGATCTGGCGCCCGATGCCGCTGTGACGTTGGAGCCGCTGCTGCAAAGCTCGGCCAATTCCAGCACCGTGGATGCCGAGCGGCTGCGCTTCCTGCCCGATCCTTCCACGCTGTTCGCCGATTTCAATCCCGGTGGCGAACGCCATGCGATCGCGGTGCGGCTCAACGGCTCACTCAAGAGCGCCTTCCCGGAACGCGAAAGCGAAGGCCATCTGGCCGAGAGCAGCGAACCGGCCAACATCATCCTGGTGGCCGATACCGATCTGCTCAGCGACCGCCTCTGGGCACAGGCGCAACAGTTCTTCGGGCAGCGCGTGGTCAACGCCTTCGCCAACAATGGCGATCTGGTCATCAACGCCATCGACAACCTGATCGGCAGCGCCGATCTGATCGCGGTGCGCACCCGCGCCGGCTCGCATCGCCCGTTCACCACGGTGGATGCGTTGCGGGTCGAAGCCGATGCGCGCTTCCGTGCCAAGGAGCGCGAGTTGCAGGCGCGTCTGCAGGAAACCGAGGAGAAACTGGCCGCGCTGCAACAGACCCAGCCCGGCGGCAACTCGCTGTCGCTGAGTCCGGAGCAGCAGGCCGAGCTGTTGCAGTTCCAGGATGAAAAACTGCGCATCCGCAAGGAGCTGCGCCAGGTGCGGCGACAGCTGGATGAAGACATCCAGAGCCTGGGTGCCAAGCTCAAGTTCCTCAACATCGCCGGCGTGCCGCTGATGTTGACGATTGGCGCGCTGGTATTCGTCGGCTGGCGTGCGCGCCAGCGTGCACGGAGGGCCACGGCATGAAGACCCGCATCCTTGTCATCGCCGCGATCGTGGCCATGCTCGCCGCGATCTGGCTGGCCTCCACCCGCAGTCCACAGTCCAGTGGAATCGAAGGCGGCGCCTTGGCGCCCGGGCTGGGTTCGCAACTGGATCAAGTCACCCAGGTACGCATCACCGGCGCCGGCAACACGGTGCTGGCGACGCTGCAGCGAGACGGCAGCGGGCAGTGGAAACTACTCGAAAAGGGCGGCTATCCGGTCGACGTGGAAAAGCTGCGCAGCCTGCTTTCGGCCATCGCACTGGCGCAGAAGATCGAACCCAAGACCGCGTTGCCCGAGCGCCACGCGCAGCTGGGTGTGGAAGACATTGCCGCCGCCGATGCGCACGGGGTGCAGGTCGATATCGACGCCGGCAGCCATCAGGTCGCCATCGTGTTCGGCGACAACGTCGTGCGCGGCAGCGGCACCTATGTGCGCCACGCCGCCGAAGACCAGAGCTGGCTGGTCGGCAACAATATCGCGGTGGAACGCAATCCGGCCAACTGGCTGGCCAGGGAACTGATCGACATCGGCGCCAACCGCATCGACGCGATCCGGGTGCAGCCGGTCGAAGGGCCGGTGATCGAGCTGGTCCGCAGTGCCGAGGCCAATGCGGCTTCGGATTTCGCCTTCGTCGAGCTGCCGCGCGGGCGCGAACCGGCCGAGGGTTATACCCGCGAGGCGCTGGCCGGGGTGTTGTCCGGGCTGAGTTTCGAGGATGTCTTCACGCTGGACGAAATGCCCGAGCCGGAGGCGATACAGGAAGCCCGCTTCAGTCTGCGTGACGGGCGCCGGCTGACGCTGCGCTCCTGGCAGCAGGACGAGCGCACTTTCGCACGCCTGTCGATGGCACTGGACGAGGCCGCCGCACAGGCCTGGATCGACGCGCGAACGGAACTGGCCGCCGACGAGGCGGAAGTTTCCGCCACAGGTGAAGACGGTGTGGCGCCGGAAGAAGCAGCGGCCGAAACGCTGGAATCCCTCGCCGCGCAGGTCGCCGCCTTCGAGCAGGTCCACCAGGACCGGGTCTATGTGCTACCGCTGTACAAGGCCTCCAATCTCAACAAGGGATTGGAGGACTATCTGAAGCTCAAGGAATAGCAGCGTGCACGATGCTCCGCAGCAGAGCGGCCCGGCCACGGCAAGCCCCGTGGCCGGGCGCCGGATCGCCGCCGCGCTGGGTGCGGTTTTCTGCGCCTGCGCGGTGGCACTGGGCGCATGGTCTGCGCACGCGGCGCCGGAACAGGCGCAGGCGCGACTGGATACCGCCACGCTTTATCTTTTTTTCCATGGTCTGGCGCTTGCGGTTTTTGCGCTGCGGCAACGCGGCTTTCTGTCCGCCATCAGCCTGGTCTGCTGGCTGGCCGGGTGCTTCCTGTTCTGCGGCAGCCTCGTGGCAGCCGCACTGTGGAACGCTCCGGCGGCACTGGCGCCGTTCGGCGGCATGGCCTTCATGCTGGGCTGGCTGCTGCAGGCCGTGGCCGCTTTTCGCGAAGTACGCGACTGAAGTTGCTGCGGCGCAATGCAGGACTGTCTGGGCAGCAAACGGCGCAGGGCTTTTTTTCCCTACGGTGGGGTACGCATAATCGTGGTCCCAACCGGGAGGGAATTCATGAACAAGTATTTTTCCGCAGCGCGTCCGCGCACGCTGATCGCGCTGGCTGTCGCTTCGATCCTCGGCTTGGGCGTCGCCCAGGCGCAAAGCCAGAGCGTGACCCTGCAGGGGCCGGGGCTGGCCAATCCGGGCACGATCACCTGGGACGCGGAAGGCGTGCCGACGGTGGTCGGCGCCACCGACGAGGACGCCGCCTGGCTGATGGGTTATGCCCACGCCAGCACCCGCTTCTTCCAGATGGATACATTGCGCCGTGGCGCCAGCGGCACCGTGGCTGAAGTGGTCGGCGCCGCCGGTCTGGCGCAGGACATCCAGGTCCGCACCCTGGGCCTGCGCCGTGCCGCATGGGAAACCTGGGCCAAGGCTTCGCCGCAGCTGCGTGCCCAGCTCAAGTCCTATGCCGACGGCGTCAATGCCTGGCTTGCGACCCATCCGCTGCCGATCGAATACGGCGCGCTGGAGCTGACTTCGGCCGATCCGTGGACGCCGGTGGATTCGGTCGTGATCGGCAAACTGCTGGCCTATCAGCTCTCGTTCGATCTGGAAATCGACTACACCATCCGCCTGGGGGCCTATCAGCAGGCCGGTGCCGCTGCGGGCTTCGATGGCAATGCCTTGTTCTTTGGCGATACCCACCGCTCGGCGCCGCCGGATGCGCGGGCCTCGATCCCCGATTTCGTACCCGGTGGCGGTGCCGCTGCGGACGCCGCAAACGCCAAGCTGGCCGGTGAGCTTTCGCCGCCGATGCTGGATGCCACGATGCTGCAACTGGCCGAAAGTTACCGCGATGCAGTGGCCGACAACCCGATCATTGCCCCGCACCTGAAGCGGCGCGAAGACCGTGCCGGCAGCAACTGGTGGATGGTTGGCGGCGAACACACCGCCTCGGGCCGTCCGATCCTGGCCAACGATCCGCACCTGTCGCTGTCCACGCCGATGCTGTTCCAGGAAGGGCATGTGGTTTCCAACGATCCGCGCTATCCGCAGCCGATGAACACGGTCGGCTCGATCGCTCCGGGTACACCGTGGCCGATCCTGGGCTGCACCTCGGATTTCTGCTGGGGCCTGACCACCAACTCGCTGGACGTGACCGACACTTACCAGGAACAGTTCGTGCTGAACTCCTACGGGTTGCCGACCCACACCATCTACAACGGCGTGCGCGAGCCGGTGCTGTGGGTGTTCCAGAGCTACTTCGTCAACCAGCTCGATGGCGTGCCGGACAATGTGGTGCGCGACAACTCCATCGGCTACACCAACGGCGGCATCAGCATCGTTGTGCCACGCCGCAACAACGGCCCGGTGGTGTCGATCACCGGCAATACCGGCCTGTCGATCCAGTACACCGGCTGGGGTGCGACCTACGAACTGGAGGCGTTCCGCAAGATCAACCGCGCCCGCAATCTTGAGGAATTCCGCGCCGGCGTGATGGATTTCGACGTCGGCTCGCAGAACTTCGGTTATGTCGACAAGGAAGGCAATTTCGCCTACTTCGTCAGTGCCGAGGCGCCGATCCGAGAGGATCTTCAGGCCGGCAGCGTCAATGGCGCACCGCCTTACATCATCCGCAACGGCACCGGTGGCAATGAATGGTTGCCGGTACAGAATCGCTACCCTGGCCAGAACCTGCCGTACGAAATCCTCTCGCCGGAGGAAATGCCATACACGATCAATCCGGCGCGCGGCTACATCGCCAACGCCAACAACGACCCGATCGGCACCACGTTCGACAACAATCCGCTCAATCAGCTGCGTCCGGGCGGCGGCATCCTGTATTACGCGCCGGGCCACTCCTCCTATCGCATGGGGCGCCTGGACCGCGAGATGCAGAAGCTGATCGCGCGTGGCGACATCACCATCCAGGACATGATCGAGCTGCAGGCCAATGTGCAGCAGCTCGACGCCGAACTGGTGCTGCCGCACGTGCTCAATGCCCGCGCCCGCGCCGAAGCCTGCGGTTACGGCGATGATGCGAAGCTGGGCGAGGCGCTCGACCGGCTCGCGGCATGGGATTTCACCACGCCCACCGGCATCCAGCAGGGCTTTGACTACGGTGACAATCCGATGGCGCTGGCACCACCGTCGCAGGACGAGATCGACCGCTCGGTCGGTGCCACGCTGTGGGCGATCACGCGTGGCCAGCTGATCCGAAATACCATCGACCACACCTTGAGCGGTGTCGGCCTGGGCAGTTATCTGCCGGGCGGCAACGAAGCCTACGCGGGCCTGAAGTTCCAGCTTGATGCGTTCGGTCCGCTCGGCGGCAAGGGTGCGTCCGGTCTGGACTTCTTCACTAGGGTGCCGGCCGCGCTGGCCGATGCCGCAGCTGATGTACGTCGCGACTGTGTGTTGCTGGGCAGCGTGCGTGACGGGCTGAATCTGCTGGCCAGCGACGCCTTCGCACCCGCCTTCGGCGGCTCCACCGAGTTGGAAGACTATCGCTGGGGCAAGCTGCATCGCATCACCTTGGCCCACACGCTGGGTGCGCCGCTGAGCGTGCCGGGAATCGCCGGCTATCCGTTCCAGCATCTGGGCGAAGGCCTGCCTGGCCTGGCGCGTCAGGGTGGTTACGACGTGCTGGATGCGTCCGGACACAACGCGCGTGCCAACAGCGTCAACGGCTTCACCTTCGGCTCCGGCCCGGTGCGCCGCTTCATCGGCGAGATGACCGATACGCCGACGCTGCTGCAGATCGCGCCCGGCGGACAGGACGGTAACCCCGGCGACATGGGCTACATCAGCCAGTTGCCGCGCTGGCTGGTCAATGCCTACAAGCCGCTGGTGATCGATCCGGCGGTCTCCGAGGCCAGCGCCGTGGTGCGGATGGAATTCACACCGAAGTAACGCTTTTCAACAGCGGGAATCGGACGGGGCACGGAAACGTGCCCCGTTTCTTTTTGGCTTATCGGCAGCCGCCACGGCGTGGCATTCAGCGGTTTTCTGGCACTGCGCGGAAGCATGCCGATTGCTGCCATGCAGTGCGTATCGGCAGACTTTTGCGTGATCACCGCGCGTGCGCCTGTGCGGGTGAGGGCGGACCAAGCCCGGATCCGTCCCCGGTTTCTGGTGTGAACATCGCGAGCCCCGGCACCACGATGTGCCGCAGCCGTCCGGATGCGACACTGGCGGCCTGCGCGCATAGCTGCATCCGCGCGGCTCGGTTCCGCATCCGGAAGAAACATGTCCACTCAACATCATCAACGCGGTTTCGATGTCGATGCCGCCCTGGCGCACGTATCGCGTCGCGACCGGCGCCTGGCGCGCTGGTTCCCGAAAATCCCGCCGCTGCTGCCTGATCCGCGCTGGAGCGAGCCGTTCGATCCTGTCGATGCGTTGGCGCGCGCGATCCTCTTCCAGCAACTCAGCGGCAAGGCGGCTGCCACGATCGTGGGCCGGGTGGAGCAGGCGATCGATTCCAATGTATTGCACGCCGACACTCTGGGACGGGCGGACGATCCGACGCTGCGCGCCTGCGGGGTGTCCGGCAACAAGCTGCGTGCGCTGCGGGATCTGGCCGGGCGCGCCGGACGCGGGGAGATTCCTTCGGTCGAAGAACTGCAGGGAATGGCCAACGAGGACATCATCGCGGCCCTGACACCGGTACGTGGTATCGGCCGCTGGACCGTGGAAATGATGCTGATCTTCCGCCTTGGCCGCGCCGATGTGCTGCCGGTGGATGATCTGGGTGTGCGCAAGGGCCTGCAGCGCGTGGATCGTCTTGTTGACGCGCCCACGCCGAAGGAGCTGGCTGCGCGCGGCGAGCGCTGGGCACCGTGGCGCAGCATCGCTGCCTTGGCGCTGTGGCGCATATCCGATCTGGGTGTCACGGCGTCGACGCCGCGTTCGCAGGAATGATGCCCGGCCCGGCGGATTCTGCTTGAGGCGCGCCGGTGCGGATGCTATAGTGCGCGGCCCTCGCCCGCAGTACACTTGCCGGCGACGCGTTCCGGGCGGTTAGCTCAGCGGTAGAGCACTACCTTGACATGGTAGGGGTCACAAGTTCGAACCTTGTACCGCCCACCATCCAATGTGTTGAATTGACACGATTAATTCGGATGGACCAGACAACCCGGCCAGCGCGCCGGGTTTTTTGTTGCGGCGCGTACGGAAAATCTTCGAAAGACCTGCGGGAAGCCATCCACGTCGGGCGCGCGCTGATTTTGCCTTTCAGGGTCTGGCTGCGGTTGTGGTGGTGTGCCGCCGGCAAGGCAATGTCACGGCTCGGGGCAGGTCGGCGCAGGATGCCGGTCAGCGCTCCGTATCGCTGCTGTCGGGTACGGTGTTGCTTTCGTTGACGTGAGCGGGCCGTGCTTCGGATTGCAGTGCGTCGAGGATTTTCTTTCCGGCGCGGCCATCGGCCGGTTTGATGCCGAGGCGCTGCTGTTCGACGACGATGGCGCGCCGGGTCAGGCTGCCGATCAGGCCGTCAGCTTCGCCGATGTCGTGGCCGCGCGCCAGCAGCAGGCGTTGCAGTTGCTGGCGCTGGTCGCGGCCAAGGCCGGGGTCGTCGGTGGGCCAGGCGGCCTGTTGCGGTGGTGCATTGCGCAACTGGTCGGCCAGCAGCACGATCGCCAGCGCGTAGCTTTCGGCGGCATTGTAGGAAAACACCGCGTCGTAATTGCGCAGCGCCAGCCACGCCGGGCCGTCCTTGCCGGCTGGCAGCAGCAGCGCGGCACGGGTGTCGGAAGCGGGAACCGGTTCGCCATCGATGCGTACGATGCCGCGCGCCTGCCAGTCGGCCAGCGTGCGCTTGTTTTTCCGGCCTGCCAATGAGGTGTCGAAACCGGCGGGAATACGCACCTCGTGGCCCCACGGCTCACCGCTGCGCCAACCGGCGCGCTTCAGATAGTGGGCGGTGGAGGCCAGCGCATCGGGGATGCTGGCCACCAGATCGCGCCGCCCGTCGCCATCAAAATCCACCGCGATGCGGGCGTAGGTGCTGGGCATGAACTGGGTGTGGCCGAAGGCGCCGGCCCAGGAGCCGGTCAGCCCTTCGGCGGAGAGATCGCCGGCGTGCAGCAGTTTCAGCAGTGCGAACAGTTCGCCCTGGAAGAACGCCTGCCGCCGTCCGGCACACGACAGCGTCGCCAGCGACACCAGCAGCGGGCGCTTGCCGAACACCTGTCCGTAATCACTTTCCACGCCCCAGACCGCGACCACCGTGGCTGGGTCGACGCCGTATTCGGCTTCCACTTGCGCCAGCGTCCCGGCATGGCGCGTAAGCATCTCGCGGCCCTGGGTGATGCGGCGCTCATCGACCAGCGCGGCCAGATAGTCCCAGATCGGCGTGGTGAATTCGGGTTGTGCGTCGAGCAGTTCCAGCACGCTAGGGTCCGGTGCCAGCGTGGCGGTGTAATGGTCGAAGGCCGCGCCCGGCACGCCGGCTGTCGCAGCCTTGCCGCGCAGTGAGTCCAGGCAGCGCTCGAAGGCGGGATCGGCAGCGGACGTATCGATGCGCGTGGCGAGCGCGGGGCTGGCCACGGTGAGCGGCATCGCGCCGAGCAGTAAAACGAGGGGGGCAAGAAGTCTCATTGCCCCAGTGTGCGGCGTTGGCCGGCAGATTTCACCCTGCCGGCATCACGCTGGCCTGCACGATGAAAGCATCGTGCAGGCCGTACCCGTTTCAGTCCGCGGATTCGAAACCGTCCGCGAAGATCAGGACCGGCTGCGGAGCGCTCGATGCTTCACAGGCATGGACCCGGATATCGTCGACATACCAACCCTCACGCGTCACCGACGAGTCGGTGCCCAGGCGCCAGCGCACCTGAACGGACTGGCCGGCCCAGGCACTCAAATCCACCAGGGTGTCGGCGTAGGGGCGGCCAGGCGCCGGTTCGCACCAGCCGTCCATGCCGGCCAGAGGGTTCTGGTACTGCCCGGAAATGGCACCACGATAGGGGTCATTGAGCAGTGCACTGCCGGTGACCTGTACGAAGGCGCCGCCATCGGCTGAAACCTCCAGTACACCGCCGTCCCAGCACGCGGTCGTACTGTTGTTCTCGATGTTGCGCCAGTTCTGGAACTTCAGCGTGATCGGGTTCTGGTCGGCGGGCAGATCAATCACCGGCGAGATCAGACGCTGATCCGAGACGCTGCCGATGTTGACCGCGAGCATTGCATTGCCGCCGGAGACTGGACTGGGGCGCGCGGTGGAAGGGGCCCAGGTCTGTGCACCGATGCTGCCGGTGGTGGTGAAGCTGCCGGGGCCGGTACTGAAGTCCTCGCTGAACAGCGTTACCGTCTCGGCACTTTCATCGCAGTCGCCCGCGGCCGGCTGGGTCTTGAAGCTGAACACCGTGGACGCATCCGCCGTGCCGCAGAAGTTGCTGGCCGTGACGCGCCAGTAATACCAGGTGTTGGTGGACAGCCCGGACAGCGGCGCGGTGGTGCCGGTCACGATCTGGTCGGTAACGATGTTGGCAAAACCCGCATCGGTAGCCACTTCAAGCCGATGCTCGATGACCGAAGCGTCGGCATCCCAGCTCAGGATTGGCGCGATGCTGTTGCCGACCGATGCATTCGATGGTGATACCGGCGTGGCACTGTTCGGCAGATCGGCCGACAGTTCGAAGGGCACCGATTTGCTCACCTGGTCGCCGCCGCTGCTGGCTTCAATCAGCAGGGTGTGGCTGCCGGCGGTGGCGCCGGCCAGGTTGGAGACGGCGAGGATGGAACTGCCTGGAGGCGTTACCGTGGTGCTGGACAGGGCGCCGCTGGCACCGCCAGGCAATCCGCTGAATGCCAGGTCGACCGGATCGGTGAAGGTTGCCAGGTTCTGACCAATGCTGATGGTGACATCCACACTGTCTTCGGCTGCGCACATACCCACGGCCGCTGGTGACACCGAAAGCGAGAAGGGCGTTGCATCCTGGCCGTCGATGAGCAGGACGCCGGTGTTGTCGGGGTCCAGCCAGCTTTTCAGCTGGGTGGCGGCGGTACCGCCAGTGGCCCAGGACACCGAGACACGACCATACCAGTCACCTCTGGTGTCGCTGCAGGACGCATAGCCGCCATGCAGCTGGCCGACGACACGTTTTTCCGGGTAGGGCGAGAACAGTGCCGAACCGGAGGAGCCGCCTTCGGTGGTGCCCAGATCCCAGCTGCCCACGCGCCAGTGGGTCGTGCCGCTGCCGGTGTCGCCAAGGTAGGCGGCGGCGGTCAGCGGATCGTTCTCGAAACTGATGCGCTTTTCCTCGACTCCGGGGTGATGGATGGCCACCGCGCTTGAAGGTGCCGTGCCGCTGGCATCCACGCCGGACCAGTAGAGGTTGAAGTCCGGATCGATCGGGTCTTCCATCTCCAGCAGGGTGAAATCGGATGCTGCGCGGGTGGCGCGCAGGATGGTGCCGGAGTTGAACTGGGTGCGTTGGCCATCGCCGGGCTGGCCGCTTGCCGGAGAACCCGGCGTGCGGCAGGTGGAGTTCTGATAGTTCCAGTAGACCACGATGGAGCTTGCATGCGCGGACGTGCTGGCACAGTGGTTGGCGGTGAGGAAGTACGGCGTGCCATCGCCGCGTGCGTTATTGACCAAGGTGCCGGAGCAGTAGTCCACGCCGGCGCGTGTGTACGCACCCACCGAGCGGATCTGGTCGCGCCACTGGTCACCTTGCGGGCACACCACGTCGATATTGCAGGAGCCGGACTTCACCGAGGCGTAAGGGTCATCCAGATCCACGAATCCGGCATTGATCGAGCCCAGCGCCAGCACCACCTGATCCCGCAGGGCTGCCGGTACGCGCAGTTCCAGCATCGCCTCTTCGCCGGCCACCATAGGGGTCCACAGCTCGCCGTGGGGCTTGTTGTCAGCCGAAGTGAAGGGGCGGATGGATGTCTTGCCATCGCCGTCGAGCAGCAGCAGGCTGGCGCCTTCCGGCAGGTTGTAATGACTCAGGCCCAGGTTGATCGAGCGCGCGTTGGGGCTGTGGATGCGCAGCTGCCACACTGCTTGGTCGCCATCTTCGGACCAGGTGCCCACGTCGTTGGCGCTGGCCGCCAGCGCGAAAGGTTCGGCAATGCGCAGGGGGTGTCCCGGTTTGTGCGCGGCGATGTGGCGCGCGATCAGTTCATCTGTTTTCAGGGCGGGTGTGACGAGGGTCTGGATGCCGTCCTTTGCGACTTCCACGGTCAGATCGCCCGTTTCGAAAGAATCCTTGGCCATCACTGGTGCACAAACACCGAGACCCAGTGCAAGGGCGACGGGCAGCGCGCGCCGCAGCCATGCAGTTTGCTGATGCGATTTCATTGATTTTGATACCCCAAAGGTGCCCGCCGGATGCGCACTCCAGGCACGACGTCTCGGCGGATTGATGTGAAGCGGGCCTTGGCCCGAGCTCCCAAGCCCCCCCGAGCATGGGTCGGTTGATACTAGTGGCCCACGGCCGGCTGCGGAACCCGTGCGGGCGGATTTTTTCGGGGATCAGTCGACCCGTGCCAGCAGCAGTTCGCGCAGTTCGTTCTTTTCCGCAGCGCTGAGCGGGCTCTGGGCTTTCAGTTCCTCGATCCGTTGCTGGCGGGTCTGGGTGATGAGCTGGACGATCGCGTCATCCAGTTCCTGCTGCCAGATCGGAGCTTCACCGGGAATGTCGATCAGCGCGAGCTTGCCGAGTGCATCGGCTTCTTCGCGCCCGGCGAAGTGTTCGAGCAGACCACCGGTGCGCAGGCTCGGGCTGGCGTGGATCAGGTCCAGCACTTCGATCAGCAGTTCGATGCCGGGCAGGCGCAACGCGGCGAAGGCGTAGGGCGGCTCCACCCGAAGGCCCAGCGCCGGGTTGTGCAGCAGCAAGGTGATGATCTGGCGTACCAGGCTGCGGCGTGGCGTGTTGTTGCTGTGGCGGCGGGCAGCGGCGGGCGGCACGGGTGGCGGAATGGTGGCGGCATGCGGGCTGGCCGCAAGCCCGGTGAGTTCGGACAGGCGCTGGAACATCAGGTCGCGGAACGCGCCATCCGGGATCTTTTCCAGCAGCGGCTTGCAGTGTTCGGCCAGGCGCGCGCGGCCATCCAGGGTGTGCAGGTTGATGTCGGCGCCTTGTTCGCGGAAGAAGAACTCCGACAGCGGTTCGGCCTGTGCCAGACGCGCTTCGAAACCGGCGCTGCCTTCCTTGCGTACCAGCGAGTCCGGGTCTTCGCCGTCGGGCAGGAACAGGAAGGCCGCCTGACGGCCGTCCTTCATCCGTGGCAGCACCGATTCCAGCGCCTTCCACGCGGCGCGCCGGCCGGCGGCATCGCCGTCGAAGCAGAAGAACACATCGGCGGCGTTGCGGAATAGCAGTTCGGCGTGTTCCGGCGTGGTCGCGGTGCCGAGCGTGGCGACCGCCGTGGTGATGCCGTACTGGAACAGCGCCACCACGTCCATATATCCCTCGACCACGATCAGGCGCGGGATCTTCGAATGCGCCTGCCGCACTTGCCACAGCCCGTAGAGTTCGCGGCCCTTGTGGAACAGAGGGGTTTCCGGTGAATTGAGGTATTTCGGCCCGGCTTCGCGCCCGTCGGCGGTGGTCTTGCCCAGCACCCGGCCACCGAACGCGATCGGCCGGCCGCGGCGGTCGTGGATCGGGAACATCACCCGTTCGCGGAAACGGTCGTAAACGTGGCCGCCGTCGCTCTTGGCCAGCATGCCGCTGCTTTCCAGCAGGCGCAGCGCATCGGCATCGGTGCCGAGCGCGTTCTTCAGCCCGTCGAAGCCTTCCGGCGCATAGCCCAGCGAAAACCGCTCGCAGGTGGCGGCATCGATGCCGCGCCGCTTGAAATAGTCCTGCGCCGGGCGGTGCATGTTCAGCTGCTTGACATACCAGCGCGCCGCCGCCGCCAACGTGTCGTACATCTGCCGCAGACGGCCATCTTCGTTGCGGCTGCGGGTTTCGCGCGGCACCTCCATGCCGGCCCGGCGCGCCAGTTCCTCGACCGCATCGAGGAATTCCAGCCGCTCGAACTCCATCAGGAAGCGCAGCGCGCTGCCGTGCGCGCCGCAGCCGAAGCAGTGGTAGAACTGCTTGGTCGAGGACACCGTGAAGCTGGGCGTGCGCTCGTCGTGGAACGGGCACAGGCCCTGATGCTCGCGCCCGGCGCGCTTGAGCGGCACGCGTGAACCGATCAGCTCCACGATGTCGGTGCGGGCGATCAGGTCATCGATGAAGGCGTCAGGGATACGGGCCATGGGATGGAGACAAGTACGGGAAACGGCAACGGCGGCCCGCCATTGTGGCCCAAGCCCGGCCCGGGCAGTGCGTCGTACCGTCCTGTCCGGCTCCGGCGACTCCGGCAGCGTGGGGTGCGCGGGCTAACGCGCATCACCACGCAATTCGCGCACCCGAGCTTCCAGCGTTTCGGCACTGGCCTGTTCCGGCGGCAGCACCTCGCCGACCACCAGTTCCACATGGGCGCGGAAGCGGCGCGGCAGGCGCAGCCGGGAAAGACGTGAATCGCGCCGGCTCCACATGCTCGCCCACATGCCGCGCAGCGCCATCGGTGCCACCGGCACCGGGCGTGTGGCGAGGATGCGTTCCACGCCCTTGCGGAACGGCGCGATGTCACCATCGGTGGTAAGACCGCCTTCGGGGAAGATGCAAACCAGTTCGCCCTGCGCCAGCGCCTCGTCGATCTGCGCGAAGGCGCGCTCCATCAGCTCCGGGTCTTCCTTCGCGCCGGCAATCGGGATGGCGCGGGTGGCGCGGAACACAATGTTCATGCCGGGCACGTCAAAAATCCTGTGATACATGACGAAGCGCGTCGGGCGCGGCACCGCGCCCAGGATGAGCAATGCATCCATGTAGCTGACGTGGTTGCAGACGATCAGCGCCGGCCCTTCGTTCGGCACCTGCTCGATGTGTTTCACCTCAAGCCGGTACAGCGCCTTGGCGGCCAGATAGGCGACAAAGCGCGCCAGGAACTCGGGCACCAGGGTGAAGATGTACAGCGCCACCAGCGCATTGAGCACCGCGACCACCAGCAGCAATTGCGGCACGTTGAGGCCAGAGTTGAGCAGCACGATCGCCAGCACCGCCGCGCCCACCATGAAGGCCGCGTTGAGGATGTTGTTGGCCGCAATCGTGCGTGAGAGCCGCTCGCGCGGGCTGCGCTGCTGGATCAGCGCGTACAGCGGCACCGTGAAGAAACCGCCGGAGACGCCGATCATCACCAGATCGAAACAGATGCGCAGATTGCCCGGCGCGGCCAGGAACTGCTGCCAGCTCAATCCGGTGACGGCGGCCATTTCTGGACGGGCGAAATACAGGTCCACGCCGAAGACTGTCATGCCCAAGGCACCCAGCGGCACCAGACCGATTTCCACGGTGCGGCGCGAGAACACTTCGCACAACAGCGAACCCGCGCCGATGCCGAGCGCGAACAGCATCAGCACCAGCGGCGCCACACTCTGGTCGCCGCCCAGATACAGGCGGGTGTAGTTCGGCAACTGCGCCAGGAACATCGAGCCGAAGAACCAGAACCAGCTCACCCCCAGCACCGAGTTCAGCACCGCGCGATGGCCGCGCAGGAACATCACGTTGCGCCAGGTTTCGCTGAGCGGGTTCCAGTTGAGTTTCAGCTCCGGCGCGGTGGCCGGCGCGGCGGGAATCACGCGCGACGCCATCCAGCCGGCGAACGCGATGACGACCAGCGCAGCGCCGACCCACAGCGTGCCGGTGGAAAAACCCATCAGCCAGCCGCCGACGAAGGTGCCCAGCAAAATCGCCAGGAACGTGCCGGACTCCACCAGCGCATTGCCGCCGACCAACTCGGCCGGGCGCAATGCCTGCGGCAGGATCGAATACTTCAGCGGCCCGAACAGCGCGCTCTGCGCCCCGCTCAGGAACAGCGTGCCCAGCAGCAACGGCAAGGACTGCAACCACAGCGCCACCGCCGCCAGCAGCATCAGCCCGATCTCGGCCAGCTTGATCCAGCGGATCGAGCGCGATTTTTCGTACTTCTCCGCCCATTGCCCGGCATTGGCCGAGAACAGGAAGAACGGCAGCACGAACAGCCCGGCCGCGAGGTTGGAATACAGATCGCGCTGATGGCTGCTCAGCCCGGCGATATGGAAGGTCACCAGGATGATCAGCGCGTTGCGGAAGATGTTGTCGTTGAACGCACCCAGCGCCTGGGTCACGAAAAACGGCAGGAAACGGCGGCGGCGCAACAGGCTGAACTGGGACTGGGACATCGGCACAAGGTCCGGAAGGTGATGACGCATGATGGCGCGCGATGCGGTGGCCGCGCCACATCGCCGCCGGCGCTGTGCCGGAATGGCTGCATGTTGCGCCACAAGTACCGGGCCACTCCGGCCCCGGCCCTGCGATAATGGGCGATCCGTCCACCTGATCGAGGCCGCCATGACGCAGAAAACCATCCTCAACGCCACGCACCGCGCAGCCGGAGCGCGCATGGTCGACTTCGGCGGCTGGGACATGCCGATCAACTACGGCTCCCAGGTCGACGAGCACCATGCGGTGCGCCGCGATGCCGGCATGTTCGATGTCTCGCACATGACCGTGATCGACCTGCACGGCGCCCGCGTGCGCGAATTCCTGCACCGGTTGCTGGCCAACAACGTCGACAAGGCCAAGGCGCCGGGCAAGGCGATCTATTCCTGCATGCTCAACGAGCGCGGCGGCATCATCGACGACCTGATCGCCTACTGGCTGGGCGGTGACTTCTTCCGTCTGGTCACCAACGCCTCGACCCGCGACAAGGATCTGGCATGGATCCAGCAGCACGCCGCGCAGTTCGATGTAAGCGTCACTGAGCGCCCGGAGCTGGCGCTGATCGCGGTGCAGGGGCCGAGCGCGCGCGCCGCCGTGCTCAAGCTGGTGTCCGAACAGGACCGCGCCGCGGTCGAAGCGCTGGGCAAGTTCACCGCCGCCGATGCGCGCGGCCTGCATGGCGAAACCCTGTTCGTGGCGCGCACCGGCTACACCGGCGAGGACGGTTTTGAAGTGGTGCTGCCATCCGATCAGGCGGTCGCGTTCTGGGAGCGTCTGGCGCAGGCCGGGGTCAAGCCGGCTGGTCTGGGCGCGCGCGACACGTTGCGGCTGGAAGCGGGCATGAATCTCTACGGTCAGGACATGGACGAGGACACCACGCCGCTGGTGTCGGGCCTGGGCTGGACCGTGGCTTTCGACGAAGGCCGCGATTTCATCGGCCGCGCCGCGCTGGAAGCACAGCAGGCCGCAGGCGTGCCGAGCCGGGTGGTGGGGCTGGTGCTGGAAGACAAGGGCGTGCTGCGCCACGACCAGCGCGTGGTGACGGCGGCCGGTGATGGCCGGATCCTGTCCGGCACCTTCGCCCCGACACTGGGCAAGTCCATCGCACTGGCGCGCATCCCGGCTGGCGAGGCCGGCGAGGTCAGCGTCGACATCCGCGGCAAGCTGCTGTCGGCACGCATCGTCAAATACCCGTTCGTGCGCGACGGCCAGGCCCAGATCTGATCCGGCGCCCGGCCTGCGTGATACCCATGGCGGATCGTGGCCGTGACCGGTGCATGCCGGCACGTCCACGTCCTACAATCCCCGCCGCCGCCTGCGGCGCCTTTCTTCTTCGGAGCCAGACCAATGAGTGATATTCCCGGCGACCTGAAATTCCAACGCTCACACGAGTGGGTGCGTCTCGAGGACGGCGGCCGCGCCACCGTCGGCATTTCCGACCATGCCCAGGAGCAGCTGGGCGACCTGGTCTATGTCGAACTGCCTGCCGTGGGTGACCGCGTGGCGCAGGGCGATGCCTGTGCGGTGGTGGAGTCGGTGAAGGCCGCTTCGGACATCTACGCACCGATCTCCGGCACCGTGGTGGCGATCAACGAAGCCCTGTCCGACACTCCGGACACGATCAACAGCGATGCCTTCGGCGAAGGCTGGCTGTTCGTGCTGGAAGTGGAGGACGCGTCGCAGCTGGAAGGCCTGCTTTCCCCGGCCGACTACGCCACGCTGGTGGATGAAGAATCGAACTGATCGTTCTGCTCCATCCCGCATGACTGACCGGCCGCCTCGTGCGGCCGGTTGCGTTTGCGCGATCCGAAAGTCTGTTCGTTGCAAGTGGACGCTGGGATGCATCGTTGTTGCTTGCCCGCCGCTGGAATCATCGTGCGGGTTGAGCGCGTGAAGCTGCCATTCGCGGAGTGGATGTCCGGCCTGCGTCATCGTGCCCATGGTGATGCCGGGGCATAACTTTTCGCGCAATCGTGATGTTGCGGCGCGAAACTCGATGGTATTGATGTAGCAGATCGAAGATGTGTGGTTTGCAGGATGGCCGTGCATGTTTCGCGGTATGCGCCGGTCTGCGACTGGTGTTGCATGCGGCATCGCGATGGCAAGTGTGATGCAGCTGGCAAGCCTTGAAGTACAAGGGTTTGCGTTGTATTGGCGCTGTCGTGTTCCGGGTTTTGTGATGCGTCGGATGCATTGCTTCGGATAGTTCGCGTCGCGCGCTGCGCGCAGGATTTTCCGGTCCGTATCAGCGATGGATGCATCGCTGCTCGCCATGCGCAGAGCGTGCTTTGTTGACAGTGTTGTGATGCGTGTTTAGGTTTCGCGCAACATCATTGTTTCAGGCATATCGGGTGCACCAACCCACATCGATCAGGAAGCGTTGCCAACATGATTGCCACGATCCATGCGTGGCTGGCGGCGTCGCCTCCCCTGCGTTGTGGTACGCAATGACCGACTTGCCTGAATCGTGGACACGACGCCTGCCTCCGAAAGGAGGCAGGCGTTTTTCATGCGGCGCAGACCGCGCGGTACCTGGGCGTTGACGCAACAAGTCCATTGACGAGGAGAACCTGAAGATGGCTACGAGCAAACCTGCTGCAAAAAAGGCTGCCGCGAAGAAACCCGCAGCCAAGAAGGATGACGACAAGAAGGTGAGCGCCAAGGCGGCCGCACCGAAGAAGGGCGCCGCCAGCAAGGCCAAGGCGCCGGCGAAGAAGGCGGTTGCCAAGAAGGCTGCCGCGAAGAAGCCCACAGCGAAAAAGGCTGCCGTGAAAAAGGCCGTGACCAAGAAGGCGGCTGCCGCGAAGAAGGCGGTGACCAAGAAGGCGGCGGCGGTGAAGAAGGCCGTGGCCAAGAAGGCGACGGCTGCCAAAAAGGCCGTGGCCAAGAAGGCCGCCAGCGTGAAGAAGGCGGTTGCCAAGAAAGCCGCCGCGAAAAAGGTGGCGGTGAAGAAGGCTGCGGCCAAGAAGCCTGCCGCCAAGAAGTCCGCAGCGAAGAAGCCTGTAGCGAAGAAGGCCGCAGCCAGGAAACCTGCTGCCAAGAAGGCGGTCACGAAGAAGGCGGCAACCAGCAAGGTCGCGGCAAAAAAGCCCGCAACCAAGAAAGCCGCCGCGAAAAAGCCGGCGGTGAAAAAGGCTGTGACGAAGAAGGCGGCCAGCAAGCCGGCGGCGAAGAAGGTCGCGACCCCGAAGCCCACCCGCAAGGCGGTGAAGAAGCCCAAGCCGGCTCCGATGCCGCCGGCACCGGTGGCGCCGACGCTGTAAGCCGGGTACGGCAGCCGCCGCTGCCGTTGACGCAATGAACGCCCTTCCCGATGCCCAGCGGGAAGGGCGTTCGTCATTTGGGTGGAGGCAAATCGGCGGATCTGGTCCGTGTCACCGCAGTGGCGCGACGCGCACTCAAGGCGTGGCCGGCACGGTCATCCGTGCCCGACAGCGATCAGCGTGATGCTTTGCAGGTCCGGCTCAGCGCAGATAACCGCGCCGCACCGGCTTGTCCAGTTGCAGCCAGTCCTTTTCCGGCAGTTTCAGATAACGATCCAGCGCGGTCGGCAGCAGGCCGCTGGGTGCGGCGCTTTCCGAATTCCACACCACCACCATGCCGAATCCATGCTCGGGCAGCAGGCCGAGCATGGCGCGATATCCCTGCACCGCACCGGCGTGGTAGACCATCGGATGTCCGGCGTAATCGTAGATGCGCCAGCCCAGCGCGTAATGCGCATCGCGCAGGCGCTCGCGCCGCCATGGTGAGGCGCGGGTTTCGCCGGGTGTATGTACCTGCGGCTCGCGGGTGGTTTCCAGCAACGCCGGACTCAGCACTTCCGGCGCATGTCCCAGCTGCGCGCGCAGCCACAGCGACAGATCGTGGATGCTGGCGTTGACGCCGGCAGCAGGTGGCACGCGGTAATAGGTTTCCTTCGGCCGCACCGGGGTCCAGCGGCCGCTGCTGCGGATATGCGGCCGCGCCCAGCTGGCGCTGTCTTCCAGCCCGTCGCGGCCGTAGGTGGCGGTGTACATGCCGAGCGGATGGAAGATGCGCTTTTCCACCTGGTGCGAATAGAAATCGCCGGTGCTGGCGAACACCATGTCGCCGATCAGGCTGAAGGCGATGTTCTGATAGCCATAACACTCGCTGTCTTCGCAGACCGGATCGATATCGCCCAGACGCGCGACCAGCAGCGGATAGGGTTCGTCCTGTTCCAGCAGCCGGTCCAGGGTGTTGTAGGGCAGGCCGATGCGGTGGCTGAGGATGTCCTGCACGGTCAGGTTCTGCGCCGCTTCCAGATTGCGCAGCTTGAAGGCCGGCAGGTGGTCGACGATGCGCGCATCCCAGCGCAGCGCGCCTTCCTGCACCAGCATTGCGGCCACGGTGCCCGCGAAGGCCTTGGACAGCGAGGCGACGCGGAACACGGTGTCGGTGCCGACCGCTTCGTCGCCGCTGGTATCGGTAACGCCGAAGCCGCGTTCCAGCAGCACGGTGTCGTCCTGCACGATGGCGATCGCCATGCCGCTGCCCTTGACGTCCTTCAGGATGCGCTCGGCCAGTCGCTCGATGCGGGTGGCCAGGGCTTTGAGTTCCTGTTCGGATGGGCGCGGTTTGGCATTGGGCCGCAGCGCCAGCGGGCTGGCAGGCGTACTGCTGATGGGTGCCGCGCTGGTGGCCAGGGCGTTGTTGCCGGCGATCGCCGGTGTCGCGAGGCTGAAAGCCAGCGCCAGCCATGTCACAACGGCCAGGCTCGCGGGTCGTGCAAGGACACGTTTCACTGCCGGAGGGTTTGCCTGCAAGGGGTTCCGTGGCAGTTTAGCGCAGTTGTCCGCGTTGTCCGGCCGCTTTCGGCCCGACTCGCAGCGCCAACCACCATTTTCCCTGGAGAAAGATGTCATGACCGCGATGTTGTTGTTCCTGCTGGTGATCTTCGGCGGTGCCGTGCTGCTGGCGCTGTTCGCCGTGGGCATTTACAACGGCCTGATCCAGGCCCGCAATGCCTACAAGAACGCGTTCGCCCAGATCGATGTGCAGCTCAACCGCCGCTACGACCTGATCCCGAATCTGGTGGAAGTGGCGAAAACCTACATGGCGCACGAGCGCGATACGCTGGAAGCGGTGATCCGCGCGCGCTCCAGCGCCATTGCCGGCCTCGGTGCCGCGAAAGCCAACCCCGGCGATCCGGCCGCGATGCAGCAGCTGGCCGGCGCCGAAGGCGGCCTGGGTGCCGCGCTGGGGCGGCTGATGATGGTCAGCGAGTCGTATCCGGATCTGAAGGCCAATCAGAACATGGCGCAGTTGACCGAAGAACTGACCAGCACCGAGAACAAGGTCGCCTTCGCGCGTCAGGCCTACAACGACCAGGTCATGAACTACAACAACAAGCGCGAGGCCTTCCCCGGCAACATCGTGGCCGGCACGTTCAACTTCCAGCCGGCCGCGCTGCTGGAGATTGGCGCCGAAGAAGCGCACAAGCGCGAAGCGCCGAAGGTGTCGTTCAACTGATCCCCTGACCCTGGCCGCCGCCGGCATCTGCCTGGCGGTGGTCCTTTGCGGAAGCGTCGATGAACTTTTTTGAACATCAGCAGAAGGCGCGGGCCTCGTCGCGCCGCCTGGTGGTCCTGTTCGCACTGGCGGTGGTCGGCATCGTGTTGGCGATCGATCTGGCGGTGTGGCTGGCGCTGGGCATGGCGCAATCACCGGATGCGGCTGCGCGCGGCGGGCATGGTGGCCATGGCGGCATCCTGCTGTTCACCACGCTCGCCACGCTGGCGGTGATCGGCATCTCCAGTCTGGTGCGGATCACGATGCTGCGCAGCGGTGGCGCCGAAGTGGCGCGCGCGATGGGCGCGATGCCGGTATCCAACGATACCCGCGATCCGGCACTGCGGCGGCTGCGCAATGTGGTCGAGGAAATCGCCATCGCCTCCAGCGTGCCGGTGCCGGACATCTACGTGATGGAAGAGGAAGAGGGCATCAACGCCTTCGCCGCCGGCTATTCGCCGACCGATGCGGTGGTGGCGGTGACGCGCGGCGCGCTGGACCGGCTCAATCGCGATGAATTGCAGGGCGTGATCGCGCACGAATTCAGCCACATCCTCAACGGAGACATGCGCCTGAACATCCGCCTGATGGGCGTGCTGTTCGGCATCCTGGTGCTGGGCATCATCGGCCGCCGCATCCTGATGCATGTACGTGGCGGGCGTGATTCCAAGGGCGTGGCGGCGGTGCTGGCGGCCGGCGTGGTGATGATGGTGGTGGGCTATGTCGGGCTGTTCTTCGGGCGCCTGATCAAGGCCAGTGTCTCGCGTTCACGCGAATACCTGGCCGATGCCTCGGCAGTGCAGTTCACCCGCCAGACCAGCGGCATCGCCGGCGCGCTGAAGAAGATCGCCGGCCTGCCCGCCGGCTCGCGCCTGGGCAACGGTGATACCGAGGAAGTCAGCCACATGCTGTTCGGCGAGGGCATGGGATTTTCCTCGATGTTCGCAACCCATCCGCCGATCCTGGAGCGGATCAAGGCGCTGGAGCCGGACTTCGATGCCAAGGCGTTCGAGCAGGTGCGGGCGCGCTGGGCAATCCAGCCGCCGCAGGCCGCACAGGAAGATCTGGCGCTGGGCTTTGCGCCCGATGGCAGCCGGCTCGGCCCGCAGCAAACACTGCCGGCGGCGCGCGCCGAACTGGAACTCGGGCCGGAACAGGTCGTGGCCCAGGTCGGTGCCCCGGCCGCCGACGATTACCAGCGCGCCAGTGCGATCGTGCAGGCGCTGAGCGAAGACCTGCGCGAACTGGCACGCCGCCATGACCGCGCCATTCCGCTGATCCTGGCGTTGCTGCTGGATGCCGACCAGAGCTTGCGCATACGCCAGCTGGAACAGGTCGGACAGCTCATCGACGAACCCACCGCGATGCTGACGCGCGAGCTTCACCACACCGTGGCGCAGCTGCACCCGATGCTGCGCCTGCCGCTGGCCTCGTTCGCGTTCCCGGTGCTGCGGCGCCGGCCACGGCCGGAGCTGGCGCGTTTCCTGCGCTGCTGCGAGGTGCTGATCGGGCTGGATGGCAAGGTCGCGATGTCCGAATACTGCCTCGGCCGCCTGCTGCGACGGCAAACCGTGGAGGCGCTGGATCCTTCCCGTTTCGCTCCCAGCGGACGGCGCAAGTTGGTGCAGGTGCGGGCCGAAGTCGCGGACCTGCTGGCGGTGCTGGCACAGCATGGGCACGACGATCCGCAGCTGGCGCAGCGTGCCCACGCTGCTGGCATGGCGCGCATTTTCCCCGGCAGCGCCACGCGCTACGCACCGCCAGACGATTTCGTGAAGGCGCTGGAACACGCCCTGGCCCAGCTCGACGGCGTGGAGCCGATGGGCAAGGCGCTGCTGGTGGAAGGCATGGTCGAAGCGATCAGCCACGACGGCCATGTTTCCGTGTCCGAAGCCGAACTGCTGCGCACTGTCTGCGCCGTGTTGCATTGCCCGTTGCCACCGATGCTGGAGCATTGAACGCCTGCGGGTTTTTCTCGTTCTCGACCGGGCCATGGATGGCTGGGCGCGAAGTGACCACGCGGATGAATGCCCTGCGACTGACGAAAACCACAGGGCGTGATTTTCTTCCCGGGTGCTGAGCCGGCCTTGCCCGATGCGGGTATAAAGTGGTGCGCATGGACATCTGCGATCCCGTTCCTGTCGGCCCGCTGGCGCCCACATCGGACACGATGCGCGCGGCGCGTGCGGCGTTTCTGGATGTCGCCACACTTGGCCAGGATATCGATCTGACGCCGCTGCTGGGCGCCTGCGATGTGCTGACCGGCTTTTCCCGCACCGCACCGGAGCAGATCGCGCTGCATGCGGCGCAGGCCAACGTGGTGATCTGCAACAAGACTGTGCTCGATGACGCCGTGATCGCGGCGCTGCCGGCGCTGGAACTGATCCTGGTCACGGCCACCGGCGTCGACAATGTCGATCTTGGCGCCGCCGCGTTGCGCGGCATCGCGGTCTGCAACTGTCGTGATTACGGTACGGCGGCGGTGGCGCAACACACTCTGGCGCTGATGTTGGCACTGCACGCGCGCTTGGGCGATTACGCGCAGCGGGTCCGGGCCGGTGAATGGAGCCGGGCCGAGGATTTCAGCCTGTTCGATCAGCCGATTCTGGAATTGCAGGGCCGCATCCTGGGCATCTTCGGCAACGGTGCGATTGGCAGTGAAGTGGCACGGCTGGCGGGTGCATTGGGGATGCAGATACTTTTCGCACAACTGCCCGGGCGCCCGGCGCGACCGGATACGTTGCCATGGCGCGAGGTGCTGGCGTGCGCCGATGTGGTCAGCCTGCATTGCCCGCTGACCGAAGGCACGCGCCAGTTGATCGATGCCGAGGCGCTGGCGGCGATGAAACCCGGTGCCTTCCTGCTCAATACCGCGCGCGGAGCACTGGTGGACGAGGCCGCGCTGGCACAGGCGCTGCGTGAAGGCCGCGTAGGCGGGGCCGGGATCGATGTGCTCGGGCAGGAGCCGCCGCGTGACGGCAGCCCGCTGCTGGCAGCGGGCTTGCCGAACCTGATCGTCACCCCGCACAACGCCTGGGCCAGCCGTCAGGCGCGGCAACGGCTGGTGCAACAGAGCGCGGAAAACCTTCTGGCCTGGCGTCGTGGCGAGCCGGTCCGGAACGTGGTGTCCGGCCAGTAGCGCGGCCGGACGGAATGGGCTGGCTTCCCGTTTCATCAAAGGAGAAGGATATGGATATCAGTAGACAGACCCGAAACATGCGGGTGGCAGCAGCCATGCTGTTGCTCGCCGCTGCGCCGGCTTTTGCATACGCGGCGCCGGACACAGCGGCCGACACCGCCGCAGCGGTGCAGGTGGAGATCGGTGAGCTGGAACAGATGCGCGAGTTCAAGCGGATGCACGGCAGCGCGCGGCGCGATACGGAACAATCGATCCGGCGTCTGGGCGAATGGCTGGCCGGTCGCGCCGAGCGCATGCTGGAACCCGGCCAGCAGCTGCACGTGCTGCTGCGCGATGTGGACCTGGCCGGCGAGTTCGAGCCGGGCCGCAGCATGAGCCTGCACGATGTGCGCATCGTCAAGGATATCTACCCGCCGCGCATCGAGTTGCACTACCGCCTCAGCGATGCCGCCGGGCAGGTGCTGGACGAAGGCGATGCGGTGTTGCGCGACCCGGCCTTCCTGAGCACCGGTGGCAGCCGCGGTTCGGATGCGTTGCGCTTTGAAAAGCGCATGCTCGACGACTGGTTGCGTGAGCGTTTCGGCGGCAAGCACTGATCGCGCAGAAACGCAGTCCGGCCACTGCGTGGGTGGCAGTGGCCGGACGGGGTGTCATGCGGCCGTAACCGGACGGACATACAGTCTCCGGGACGCCGGAGGCGGCGGCAACGCCCGGCCTTGCAGGTGGCAACGCCGGCGAGGCCATGCCGGCTTCCGGCCCGATCGCAATGCAAGGGACCGACGAATGAACACCCCAGCTTCTCCGTGCCGCAGCCTGCTGGCGCTGCTGCCCACCCTGTTGCTGGCCGCCTGCGCCGGCCATCCGGTGACGGCACCCGAGTCGGCATCGCCCGGCATCGCATCGCCGCTGCTGCTGGAGGATGGCCGCCGCCTGCCGGTGATCGATGAAGCCTTCATCACCGCGCTGACGCCGGAGGACAACATCGATTCCCCGGCCGCCTGGCAGACGCCGGATGGCGCCATCCGGGTGATCGCCACCGCCAAAGCCACCGATGTGCTGGTGGTGTATGACGGCGAAACCGGCGCCACGCTGCAACGCATCGGCGGCAGCGGTGCGGAGGCCGGGCGGTTCGAGCGTCCCAACGGTGTGGCGGTGGTCGATGACCTGCTGTTCGTGGTCGAGCGCGACAACCGTCGGGTGCAGGTCATGCAACTGCCGGACTTCAATGTGCTGGGCATGTTCGGCGCGCAGGATCTGGTCAAGCCCTACGGCCTGTGGGTGCATGCCGAAGGGCAGGGCCGCTACGCGCTGTACGTTTCCGATGCCTACATGGCCGGCGAGGATGCCGATGGCGAGGACATTCTGCCGCCGCTGGAACAACTGGATGCGCGGATCAAGCACTACCAGGTGCTGCGTGATGGGCAAGAAGTGCAGGCCAACCTGCTGCGCAGCTTTGGCGCCACCTCGGCTGAAGGCGCGCTGCGCGTGGTCGAGTCGCTCTGGGGCGATGCCGCCAACGACCGCCTGCTGATCGCTGAAGAAGATGAAACCTATGCCAACGAATTGAAGGTCTACGACCTGGCCGGCAACTACCGCGGCCGCACCATCGGGCGCGACGTGTTCCAGGCCCAGTCTGAAGGCATCGCGTTGCGCACCTGCGCCGATGGCGGCGGCTGGTGGATCACCACCGAGCAGGGCAAGGGCCGCACCGTGTTCCATCTGTTCGATCGCCACTCGCTGGCGCATGCGGGCGCGGTCAGTGGCCGCGAGGTCGCCAATACCGATGGCATCTGGCTGCATCAGGCACCCAGCGCGCGCTTCCCGGACGGCGCGCTGTACGCAGTGCATGACGATCAGGGCATGGTCGCGTTCGACTGGCGCGACATTGCCGCCGCGCTGGCGCTGCCGGCCTGTGCCCAATGAACGGGTCTACGGCGATGAAGAACCTCATGCAAGCCTTCGGTGCCGGCCTGCTGCTGGCATCCGGGTTCGCATTGCACGCCGAAGTGCCGCAGGCCGATGCGGCAACCCGCAGCCAGGAACCGAACACGTTGCTGCCGCCCGGTGTGCAGCGCTATGCGCCTTCGCCCTTGCCGGACCGGATCGTGGCATTGCCGGCGCAGGATGGCGGGCGCGGTTTTTCGGTCAGCTGGCGCACCAATACCGCCGTGCGCGAACCCTTGCTGGAAATCAGCCCGGCCAGCGATTCGCCCGATGCCTGGGCCGAACATGGTGCGCCGCGGCAACTGCGCGCCAGCACGCACGAACTGCTGGCCGGCAATGGCCTGGCGCATCACCACCAGGTGCGCGTGGACGGATTGGAGCCGGGCCGGCTCTACGCCTGGCGGGTGCAGGGCGACCGCAGCTGGAGTCCGTGGCGGCAACTGCGCACCGCTGCGGCGCCGGGCACGCCACTGGAATTCGTCTATCTGGGCGATACCCAGAACAAGAACGCCAGTCTCGGCACGCGCGTCGCGTACGAGGCGGTGCGCTTCGCGCCGGACGCCGATCTGGTGCTGTTCGCCGGCGATCTGGTGAGCGAGGCTGTCGATGACGACGAATGGGGCGAATGGTTCGACGCCACCGCACCGCTGGCGCGGATGCTGTTCGCGCCGGCAGCGGGCAACCACGAGTTCTACAAGGAACACGAGGACACCGAACAGGAGCGGCGCGTGCTCGGGCCGCAGTGGCGGTCGCATTTCGCGCTGCCGGGCAATGGCGCGCCGGGCGTGGAAGCCAGCAGCTACTGGTTCGATTGGCAGGGCGTGCGTTTCGCCGTGGTCGATGGCACTTCGGCGCTGGATCTGGGCGCGGCACCGGCGCAGGCGCGCTGGCTGGATCAGGTGCTGGCTGACAACCCGCAGCGCTGGTCGATCGTGCTGCTGCACCAGCCGGTCTATTCGCCGCGCGCAGGCCGCGACAATCGTTTGTTGCGCGAACACTTGCAGCCGGTGTTGGAACGCCACATCGTGGATCTGGTGCTGCAGGGCCACGACCACACCTATGGCCGACGCGGTGGCGACGATCCGCAACGTGCCACGCCGCAGTACATCGTCAGCGTGGCCGGGGCCAAGCAGTACCGGCTTTCGGATCAGGCGCGCCGCAGCATGGCGCCGGTGGCCGAGGACACCCAGCTGTTCCAGGTGATCCGTATCGAGGGTGACGTGCTGAGCTACCGCGCCCACACCGTCACCGGGCAGCTTTACGACGCGTTCGAACTGCGCCGTGACGGCGCTGCCGGCACCACGCTGCACGAACAACCCGAAGGCCGCATCGCTCCGCGTGACTGCGGCCGCGAAGCGACTCTGGGCGGGCGCCGCGACCGCTGTTGGGAATAGGCCGCGTCAGCCGCGCTGCGGGCGGTAGGCGCGCAGGAACAGCGTCACCACCGAATCCACGTGCGCGGCGTCATCATCGCCGTGCACGCAGCCGATCGGCCCGCACAGCATGCGCAGATTGACCTCGCCCTTGAGCAGGCACAGGAACTGGCCGGCGGCCTCGCGCGTATCGTCGATGTCCAGCTCGCCGCGCTGCGTGGCGCTGCGCAGGAAGGCTTCCAGCCCGGCGATGATGCGCGCCGGCCCGGCGTTCCAGAACAGCGTGCCCAGATGTTCGACGTTGCGCGGATCGGCCAGCATCATCCGCTGCAGCGCGATCGAATCGGTGCTGGCCAGCAGCGCATGGAAACGGTGCCCGATGCTGCGCAGCGCCTGGTCGATCGGGCCGTCCGGCGGCGGCGCGAACAGATCGTCGGGCAGCTGTTCCTCGCAGCGGGCCTTCACCGCCTCGAAGAACAAGGTCTCCTTGTCGGTGAAGTGGCTGTAGACGGTGAGCTTGGACACCCCGGCGGCGGCGGCGATCTGATCCATGCTGACGCCATCGAAGCCGGCCTCCAGAAACAGCACTCCGGCAGCGTCGAGGATCGCGCTGCGCTTCTTGGCGCTTTTCGGGCGGCCGGGACCGGGGCTGGCGGGTGAGGCGGGCAGGGTCGGCATGGGAAATAATTAGTGGACTGATTGGTTCAGGAATTATATTGTACCGCCCAGTTTACTTATTGGCCGCCGCCATGAATACACAGAGGAACGGGATCGCCGGATTCGGCGCGGGCGTGGTGCTGGCGCTGCTGCTGGCTGGCTGCAATGGCGTGCAGAGCGAACCGCCGCCGCCGCGCCCGGCGATCGTGGTGCAGCCGCGTGCGGTGCAGGGCGGGATGCAGCTGTTTTCCGGCGAAGTGCGCGCCCGCCAGGAAGCGGCGCTGGCCTTCCGCGTTGGCGGCAAGGTGGCGCGGCGTCTGGTGGATGTGGGCAGCCGGGTCGAACAGGATCAGCTGCTGGCCGAACTGGACGCGGCCGATCTGGCCTTGCAGGCGCAGGCGGCGCAGGCGCAACTGGCGGCGGCGCAGGCCGAGCTGGCGCTGGCCGAATCCGAATACGCGCGTTATGCCGACATGCGCGAGCGCGGGCTGGTCAGCGCCTCGGTGTTCGAGGCCCGCCAGGCGGCGCTGCAGGCGGCCCGCGCGCAGCAGGAAAACGCCCGCGCGCAGCTGTCGGTGATGCGCAACCAGCGCGGCTACGCACAGCTGACCGCGCCGCAGGCCGGCGTGATCCTGGCGCGCCAGGTCGAGGACGGACAGGTGGTCGCGGCCGGGCAGACGGTCTTCGTGCTGGCCGCCGAGGGCGCACGCGAAGTCGCGATCAGCGTGCCGGAATTGCAGATCGGGCAGTTTTCCGTCGGCCAGGCGGTGATGGTGGAACTGTGGTCGCAGCCGGGCCGGCATTGGCCGGGAACGGTGCGCGAACTGGCCGCCGCCGCCGATCCGCAGGCCCGTACCTTCGCCGCGCGTGTGGCCTTCCAGGCGCCGGATGACCTGGTCGAGCTGGGCCAGAGCGCACGCGTTCTGGTCAGCGGCACGCAGGCCGGCGTGCTGGCGGTGCCGCTGGCGGCGGTCGGTGGCGAACAGGGCGCGGCCTTCGTCTGGGTGCTGGATCCGACGACGCTGACGGCGCAGCGGCGCGAGGTGGACATCAACAGCTGGGGCGAGCGCGAGGCGCTGGTCGGCGATGGACTCACACCGCAGGACTGGGTCGTGGCCGGCGGCGTGCATCTGGTCGAGCAGGGCCAGCGTTTGCGCCCGGTCGACCACGACAACCGCGCGCTGGATCTGGCGGAAGCACGCTGATGGAAAACAGCCGCTTCAATCTTTCGGCCTGGGCGCTGCGGCACCGTTCGTTGATGCTGTACGCGACCGTGCTGCTGGCCTTGCTCGGGGTCTGGTCGTACAGCCAGCTGGGGCAGAGTGAAGACCCGCCCTTCACCTTCCGCGCGATGGTGGTGCGCACCATCTGGCCCGGCGCCACGGCCGAGGAGGTGGCGCGTCAGGTCACCGACCGGATCGAACGCAAGCTGATGGAAACCGGCAGCTACGAATTCGTGCGGGCCTATTCGCGCCCGGGCGAATCGGTGGTGATCTTCGTGGCGCGCGACAATCTGCGTTCGCGCGAGCTGCCAGCGCTCTGGTACCAGGTGCGCAAGAAGGTCGGCGACATCCGCGCGACGCTGCCGGCCGGCGTGATCGGGCCATTCTTCAACGACGAGTTCGGCGACACCTTCGGCAATATCTACGCGCTGACCGCCGATGGTTTCGATTACGCGGTGCTGAAGGATTACGCCGACCGCCTGGAGATCGAACTGCAGCGCGTACCGGACGTGGCCAAGGTCGAACTGATCGGCTTGCAGGACGAGAAGATCTGGATCGAGCTATCCAACACCAAGCTGGCCACGCTGGGTATCCCGCTGCAGGCGATCAAGGCGGCGCTGGACGAACAGAACGCGGTGCTGCCCGGCGGCTTTTTCGAGACCCCGGACGAGCGCGTGCAGCTGCGTGTGTCCGGGCGTTTCGACACGGTGGACGACATCGCGGCGTTCCCGGTGCGGGTGGGTGAGCGCACTTTCCGGCTGGACGATGTGGCGCGGGTCTGGCGCGGATTCTCCGATCCGCCGGCGCCGATGATGCGCTTCATGGGCCAGGATGCGATCGGGCTGGCGGTCTCGATGCGCGAAGGCGGAGACATCCTCAGGTTGGGCAAGGCGCTGGATGACGAGCTGGCGCGCCTGCAGCAGAACCTGCCGATCGGCATGCAGTTGCAGAAGGTGTCCGATCAGCCGACGGCGGTACGCGGTTCGGTCGGTGAATTCGTCAAAGTGCTGGCCGAAGCGGTGGCGATCGTGCTGGTGGTCTGCTTCTTCTCGCTCGGCTTCCGCACCGGGCTGGTGGTGGCGCTGTCGATCCCGCTGGTGCTGGCGATGACCTTCGCGCTGATGCACGGATTCGGCATCGGCCTGCACAAGATTTCGCTCGGTGCACTGGTGCTGGCGCTGGGGCTGCTGGTGGACGACGCGATCATCGCGGTGGAGATGATGGCGATCAAGATGGAGCAGGGTTACGACCGCATCCGCGCCGCCAGCTTCGCCTGGACCAGCACCGCGTTCCCGATGCTGACCGGCACCCTGATCACCGCCGCCGGCTTTTTGCCGATCGCCACGGCGGCATCGAGCGTGGGCGAGTACACCCGCTCGATCTTCCAGGTGGTGACGATCGCGCTGCTGGTCAGCTGGATCGCGGCGGTGGTGTTCGTGCCGTATCTGGGCGACAAGCTGCTACCCGATCCGCATGCTGGCAGCGCGAAGCGGCACGATGGCCTGCATGATCCCTACCAGACCCGTTTCTATCGCCGCTTCCGCGCCATCGTCGAGGGCGCGATGCGGCAGCGGCGGCTGGTGATCGTGGCGACGCTGGCGCTGTTCGTGGCCTCGGTGGCGCTGTTCCGCTTCGTGCCGCAGCAGTTCTTCCCGTCTTCGACCCGGCTCGAACTGCTGGTCGATCTCAAGTTGGCCGAGGGCGCGTCGCTGCACGCCACCCAGGCCCAGGTCGAGCGGCTGGAAGCGCGCCTGCAACAGATGGACGGCATCGACAATTACGTTGCCTATGTCGGCACCGGTTCGCCGCGTTTCTATCTGCCGCTGGACCAGCAGCTGCCGCAGACCAGCTTCGCCCAGTTCGTGGTGCTGGCCGATGATCTGGAAACCCGCGAACGGCTGCGCGACGAACTGATCGCGCTGTTCGAGCAGGATTTCCCGCATCTGCGCGCGCGCGTGACACGGCTGGAGAATGGCCCGCCGGTCGGCTATCCGGTGCAGTTCCGGGTGTCGGGCGAACATATCGACCAAGTGCGAGCGCTGGCACGCGAAGTGGCGGCGCGGGCGCGGGAAAATCCGCATCTGGCCAACGTCAATCTGGATTGGGAGGAACCCAGCAAGATCGTGCGTCTGGTACTGGACCAGGAGCGCGCGCGCGCACTGGGTGTCAGCTCGGCGCATCTGGCGCAGTTTCTGCAAAGCTCGCTGTCGGGGATGGAGGTCAGTACCTTCCGCGAGGGCAACGAGCTGATCCAGATTCTGCTGCGCGGCCCGCAGGAAGAACGCGCGCGGCTGTCCTTGCTGGGTTCCCTGGCGGTGCCCACGGCCAACGGACACAGCGTGCCGGTGGCGCAGATCGCGACGCTGGAACACGGTTTCGAGGAAGGCATCGTCTGGCACCGCAACCGCCTGCCGACGGTGACGGTGCGTGCCGATGTGCACGGCGGCCTGCAACCGGCCACGGTGGTGGCGCAGGTGTTGCCGACGCTGGAACCGGTGCGCGAACGGCTGCCGCCCGGCTATCTGCTGGAAGTGGGCGGCACGGTCGAGGATTCGGCCCGTGGCGGCGCTTCGGTCGCGGCCGGGATTCCGCTGTTCGTGGTCGTGGTTTTCAGCTTGCTGATGCTGCAACTGCGCAGCATTTCGCGCTCGCTGCTGGTGTTCCTGACCGCGCCGCTGGGGATGATCGGGGTGACGTTGTTCCTGCTGGTGTTCCGGGTGCCGTTCGGTTTTGTCGCGATGCTCGGCACCATCGCGCTGGCCGGCATGATCATGCGCAACTCGGTGATCCTGGTGGATCAGATCGAACAGGACATCGCCGCCGGCCATCCGCGCTGGCAGGCCGTGGTCGATGCCACGGTGCGGCGCTTCCGCCCGATCGTGCTGACCGCCCTGGCCGCGATCCTGGCGATGATCCCGCTGTCGCGCAGCGATTTCTTCGGCCCGATGGCGGTGGCGATCATGGGCGGCCTGCTGCTGGCCACGGTGCTGACCCTGGTATTCGTGCCGGCGCTGTACGCGGCCTGGTTCCGGGTCAAGGAGGAAGCGCCGGTGGCGCCTTGATGCATGACCGGGGCAGGTGGTTGAACAATATGCGTGCTGGCGCGCAGTGCACGCCAGCCGTCATCAGCCGCCCATCAGTGCCAGCCGATCGCGGATCAGGCCGGCAAGGGTGTCGTGGTGCTTGCCCAGCAGTGCGCGCAGTTCGGTATCAGTGACGTAGCCGATGCTCTGGCGGTATTGCGCCTTCAGTTCGTTGCTTTCCTGCCAGTTGGCTTCGATCGCTTCCAGCGAGTCGGCCGGGACCACGCTGGCGCCTTCGGCCAGCTGTGACTGGATCCGCTGGATGTGGTGTTCGGCCACGCGCTGCGGTGGCGTGCCGGCCGGCAGGAAGTCGAAGCGCAGGCGTTCGACCGCGCTGTTGTCGAACGGGTCCGGGCCGGCGGCACGGCTGTGCAGGAACAGGCCGTTGTCCAGTCGGGTGGCGCATTCCAGCATGCACGCCGCCTTCCATTTGCCGGTCAGCAGCAGGATGAGGAAGCCGAGCAGGCCGGGCCATTTGGGTTTCAGCGCAAAGGCCGCGGCGCTGCCGTATTCGGGGTGGTGGAAGATGCGGATCAGCGCGCGCGAGCCCTGCGAGCTGGTGATGCCCAGCGCCTCGGCATCGGCCAGCGGCACATAGCCCAGTGGTGCCAGCGCCTTTTCACAGGCGTCGGCATGGGCGCGCTGGTAACGCGGGTAATCGCTGGCGTCCACTTCCATCAGGTCCGGCGCCGGCTCGTGCGCGTAGTTGTAGAGCTGGAACGCGATCGTGGTGGCCTGCAGGGCTTCGGGGGATTCGTCGTCGATCAGCGCATCCAGTGCGCCAGGCAGGTCGCTGCCCTGGCGCACCAGCGCGGCGGCGGCGTGGCTCAGGGCATGGGCGGTGTCTTCTTCCAGCGTGCGTTCGCGGCCATCGCTGTCGCCGGCCTGTTCCAGCAGTTTCGCCATCTCGTCGCGTGCGCCGGCTTCGCCTGCGGCATAACGGTCGCGCTCGTTGACCAGTAGTTCGCGCCCGGGCGCATCCGGCGCCATCCGCGCCAGGATGCGGTCCAGGCACGCGGTGGCCAGCGGCCAGTCGCCAAGACGTTCGGCCAGTTGCGCGATGCGCCGGTCGAAGCGGTTGCCCGGTTCCAGTTCGGCGGCACGCTGGTAGTCGTGCAGCGCCTGTTCCAGCGCGCGCCGGTCATGACGCATGCCGACCAGATCGGTGATGACGTGTTCGCCGCTGTCTTCGGTGAAGGTGCGGCTGGCGTGGAATTCGGCACGGCAGGCCCAGCTTTCGGCCTGCCCGGGATCCCGTTCCAGACTGCGCTCCAGATGCGCCAGCGCCTCGGCTTCCGCCATGGAGCCGGGTGCAGCCTGGATCAGCCCGGCTTCGGCCAGCAGGAACAGGGCACGGGCATTGTCAGGCTCCTGCTGTACCGCGCGCTGCAGCAGCGGCAATGCGTCGAAGGTTTCGCCCTCGTGGCGCGCCAGTTCCACTCGGGCCAACAGCGCAGGGACGTAATCCGGGCTCAGCTCCAGCACCCGGTCCAGCGCGGTGATGGCCTCGGCCTCGCGCCGCAGCGCGCGCAGGCAGCGGCTGCGGTGGAAGTGCAACGGCGCGGCATTCGGAGTGGCGGCAACCAGTTCATCAAGGATTTCCAGCGCCTCGCTGTGGCGGCCCTGGCGATAAAGGGCGCCGGCGGCTTTGTAGCGCTCGTTCGCGGTGGTCTGGTCCATGCGCTCCCCTCGGGCGGTTTTTGTGGTCTGTCGCGCAGGTTAACGCGACTTGGCCGGATTTCGCGCGTGGTTGCGTGCTTTTCGCGTCGCGAAGCGGTGTCGCGGCGTTGGCGCCGCGGCGGCCAATGGGTAGGCTGGCAGCTTTGCCAAGCTGTTGCCTGCCATGTCGATCATCCTGACGCCGTTTGCCCGTACCCGCCTGTTTCCGCGCCCGCCGCGCGCCAACACCATCCAGGATTGCACCCCGGAGGAGTTTGAGCAGCGCCTCAACGACGAGCCGCCGTTCAAGGTGCTGCCCGGCTACGCGCCGTTCTGCCGCCTGCATGTGCACCGCAACTGGACTTCGACCCGCTGCCTGACGGTGCCGATCACCGAGGCCAACCGCCACCTGCTGCGCTCGGCCTACGAGGCCCGCAGCCGCGAGGAACTGCCGGTGCTGGTGCGCTGGTTCGAAGGCGTCGAGCCGCCGGTGGCGGATTACCTCGTGGTGATCCTGTACAGCGCCGGACAATTGGCGAAAGAAGGTTCACCTATCGACGGCGACTGGGGCGTGGTCGGCTGCATCTACACCGCTGAACCCGAAGAAATCCCGATGGCCCCGATCACGATGATGCGCAACGCGCTCGGGGTGGAAGAGGGCGGTTCCGGCGTGCCACTGGATCGCGATGCTTACCGCAAGGCCGTCGCATTCTGGGAAAACAACGCCAACTGGCGCGGATAGCTTCACCGGTGCGGCTGGTTGCGTTGTCGGCGGAGCCGACGCGCCTGGACTGGCAGGTGACCAGGCGGGCCTGGGCTTTCCCGAAATCAACCCGGCAGCGGCGGCAGCGTTGCGCTGGCGCGGATACGGGCGCGGAGGTGGTCGCGCTGGGGCAGGGCGGGGATGCGGTCGAGCAGGGTTTGCAGCACGTCCAGATCCTGACAATCGCCAAGTTGGTCGCTGAGTGTGTGTAGCGCCTTGAGCTGCTTGCTGGTGCTGCTCTGCGCGGCGCTTTTGGCGATGTCCGGGGCGATGCGTTTCACCGCTTCCATCTGCATCCGCAGTTTGCGCACCCGGCGGCGCCAGCGGTGCAGATTGTCCGGGCCCGGGTCACGTGCGGCACGGCGGGCGGCCTTTTCCACCCGGCGTTGGCCTTTTCCCAAGCCGTGGTGCAGATCCCTGGCGCGGATCCGGGTCCAGTCCAGTTGTTCCAGCAGTTGCGCCACGCGTTCGATCCGTGCGCGGCGACGGGCGAAGGCCGGATCGCGTGCCAGGGTCTTTTCCAGCAGCGCATCGCGGCGCCGGGTCAGGTGCTGCACCACCGGCAGCCAGTGCTCCGGCTCATCCTCGGTGATGAAGCGGCTGGCGGTGGCGATGACCACATGCGCATCGCGCAGGCGGGAAAGGCTGTCGCCGACCCGTTGCAGGATGCGGTCGGCCCGTTGCACCTCGGGCATCCGGCCTTCGATCAGTTGCAGCAGCGCGCGCAGGTGGCGGATCGATTTGCGTGCCGAATGGATCGCTTCGTGCACCTGCGCCGGGGAATCCAGCGCCTGCTGGATCGCCGCGCATTCCTTGTGGGCCAGTGCGCGTGCCGCTTCGGCGATTGCCGCAGGTGGACGGGTGGGCATGGCGGTTCCAGACGGCGCGGTTCCAGAAGACGTGGGCCCCGGCAGTGTGAGCCCGGATGGTCCGGGGCACGGTGGTGGCCGGTTGCGGCAGGCAGTCTGCCATCGCGCTGGGGCCGGTGCCAGCACAAGGTGCGGCGCCGCAGGCACAATGGACGGGATCCCGATCAGGAGTGCGAATCATGAAGCGTGTATCCGGCCTGCTGGCGGTGCTGTTGTTGGCGGCCTGCGGCAACGAGGCGCCACCGGCGCAGGAACCTGCGGCGCCTGTGGTGAAGCTGTCCGAGGACGCTGCCGCGATCCACTCCGATCGCCTCGCGCAGCATCTGCGCATGCTGGCCTCGGACGAGTTCGAAGGCCGCGCCCCGGCCACACCGGGCGAGGAAAAGACCGTGGCCTACATCGCCGAACAGTTCGCCGCCGCCGGGCTTCAGCCCGGTGGAGAAAACGGCGGCTGGACCCAGGCCGTGACGCTGGAAAAGATGGTCATCAACGGTCCGGTCACGGCAGCCTTTTCGCTCAACGGAACACCGTGGGAGTTGGCCAACGGCGAGGACATCGCGCTCGAATCGCTGCACCCTGACAGCGATATCGACCTGCGCGAACTGCCGGTGGTCTTCGCCGGCTACGGCATCACCGCGCCGGAACTGGACTGGGACGATTACGCCGGGCTGGACGTGGCCGGCAAACTGGTCGTGGTGCTGGTCAATGATCCGGATTTCGAAACCGAACCGGGCCGTTTCGGTGGCCGCGCGATGACCTGGTACGGGCGCTGGGCCTACAAGTACATCGAGGCCGCGCAGCGCGGTGCCGCTGGCGTACTGATCGTGCACGAAACCGAACCGGCCGCGTATCCGTGGGCCACGGTGCGCAATGGCCGCGGTGCGCCGCAGTTCGACATCGTGCGCGAGGATGCGGCGGCGTTCCATTTGCCGGTGCGCGGCTGGATCCAGCTGGCCACCGCGCAGCGCCTGTTCGCCGAGGCCGGGCTGGATTTCGATGAAGCCAAGCGCGCCGCGCAGCAGCACGGCTTCCGTGCGCATGCGATGCCGGGCATCGGCTTTTCCACCGCGTTCAAGGTCGAGCGCAGCCGCATCATCAGCCGCAATGTGCTCGGCCTGCTGCCCGGCGGTGCGCAGGCTGATGAAACCGTGATCGTGTCCGGCCACTGGGACAGTTTCGGCGTCGGCGATGCGGACGAAAGCGGCGATGCGATCATCAACGGCGCGGTCGACAACGCCACCGCGATCGCCTCGATGATCGAGATCGCGCGGGTCATGGCACTGGGCCAGGCACCGGCGCGCAGCGTGTTGTTCATCGCCTTGACGGCCGAGGAAAGCGGCCTGCTCGGCGCGACGTACTACGCCGCCAACCCGTTGCGCCCGCTGGCCACCACGGCGGCGGTGGTCAATATGGAAATGTGGAGCCCGGACGGCCCCACGCGTGACATTTCCAGTTGGGGTCTGGGCAAGGTGTCGCTGGAGCGCGATCTTGCCGCCGCCGCGAAGGCGCGCGGGCGTGGTTATTCCAGCGATCCGAATCTGGAGGCCGGGCTGTTCTACCGCGCCGATCATTTCGCCTTCGCGCAGGCCGGCGTGCCGGCGATCACCGTCGGCCCGGGCATGGACCAGCTTGATGGCGGAGTAGAAGGCGGCATGGCGGCGCGCGCCGAATACTTCGCCAGGCACTACCACCAGCCCAGCGACGAGTTCGGCGACTGGTGGGACATGCGCGGCCCGACCGCCGATACCGATGTCGTGCTGCAACTGGTGCACGATGTGGCCAATTCGAGCGACTGGCCGGCATGGGATGCCGACAGCGAATTCCGCGCCGTACGCCAGGCCAGTGCGGCCGAACGTGACGGGCATTGATCCGATTTTCACTACTCAAGGAGCATTCCCATGTTGATCCACGCCTATGGCGCAGAAGCCGGCGATCAGCCGCTGGTGCCGATGCAGATTCCCCGCCGCACGCCCGGCGCGCACGATGTGCAGATCTCGATTGCCTATTGCGGCGTCTGCCATTCCGATCTGCACCAGGTGCGGGCCGAATGGGCCGGCACGCTGTTCCCGTGCGTGCCGGGACACGAGATCGTCGGGCGCGTCAGCGCGGTCGGGGATGCGGTGGAAAACTTCAAGACCGGTGACCTGGTCGGCGTGGGTTGCATCGTCGACAGCTGCCGCAGCTGCGATGAATG
>Ga0265293_10000788_pt1 | contig 72902 bp, 89 predicted proteins | sample Munlanlewell138R_FD_192505 | JGI IMG/M metagenome (GOLD analysis project Ga0265293, IMG submission 192505) | Leachate microbial communities from a municipal landfill in Southern Ontario, Canada - Leachate well 138R | ecosystem: Engineered > Solid waste > Landfill > Unclassified | place: Canada... | reverse complement strand
AGAAACGGATGAGGTAGTTCTTGGCTTAAGAATAATATCACAACAGTGATGCTGATGTTTGACATTGACCATGAGGATTTAGTTTTATGTTACAACGAAGGAAAGGCTCCGTTGGGGAAAGAATGGAGGACTTATTTTGAAAAACAACTTAAGGTATAGAGGTAGAAGAGAGTTATCAAGTGAAAGGAGTTATCAAGTTGAAAAGTTGAAAAGAGTTGTCAAGTAAAAGGAGTTATCAAGTGAAAATAGTTGTCAAGTTGAAAAGTTATCGAGTTAAAAAATTTGGAGTGAAAGAAGTGGAATAGTTAAAAGTTAAGGAAGTGTAGGGTTAAAAATTGATGTTGAAATTGTTAAAGGTTTAAAGTAAAATTTTATAAGTGCAAAATATATTCAAATATCTAAAAGGAGACAGAGTTATCTGGATTGTCACCATTCTATTTTTGGGACTTTCTATGGTGAGTGTCTATAGCTTTGTACCTATTCTTGTGAAAACAGAAGGTGGAACACCATTTAGCTATTTGTTTAAGCATACAATCTATATTGTTATTGGGTTTGCAGCAATGTATTGGGTTCATCGACAGGACCCTAAATATGTTGAGAAACTGTCTAAGTTTATATTCATCATTGCAATTGCTTTGTTAATATTTACTTTCTTCTTTGGAGTGCGTGTAAACGATGCTTCGCGTTGGGTAAGGGTTCCTATTATTGGACTTACCTTCCAAAGCTCGGATTTTGCTAAACTGGCTTTGGTGATTTTAATTTCTCGTCGCTTAGTTAGTAAACGAGAGTATTTTGATTCATGGAAAAACAGCCTTTTTTATGTTGTTGGTCCTATTTTATTGGTTTGTGGTTTAATTGCAAAAGACAACTTTTCTACCGCAGCAATTATCTTCATGGTGAGCTTGCTCTTATTGTTTGTTGGGAAGTTTCCGATGGGTAAGATTATGACTGTAATCGGAAGTGGAATTGTTCTGGCTGGAGGGATTGCCTTAACGCATATTGCTCTTCCTGCCTTAAATCTTTTACCTCGTTTTGATACTTGGGTCAATCGCTTTTTTAAAGCCTATGGAAATGATGGTGCTTCTGTAGAAAATATGCAAGCTATAAATGCGAAACTAGCCATTCATAATGGTGGTTATATGGGAGTTGGTGTAGGTGATGGTGATTTAAAGCACTACACTCCAGAAGCTTATGCTGATTTTTACTATTCATCTTTTGTGGAGGAATTTGGATTAATTAGTGCTGTTATGTTGATTTTCTTGTACTTGATTTTATTTTACCGTATCTTAAAAATCGGATTGAATTCTAAAAATCTTTTCGAAACGTATCTTTCTATTGGAATTGGACTTTTGTTATTAACCCAAGCAATGGTAAATATGTTTGTATGTACTGGAATAATGCCAGTTACAGGTCAAAATATGCCATTTTTAGCAATGGGTGGTTCCGCCATGGTGATGAGTTGCGTGTCTTTGGGAATCGTGCTGAGCATAGCACACAAGAACAATCCAAAAGGCGAATCGTTAAATTCAAATGTAAAAACGTAATAAAATGGGCATTAAAAAGGTAATCATATCGGGCGGCGGAACAGGCGGACATATATTTCCAGCCATTGCAATTGCGAACCGCATCAAAAAAGAATATCCAAATGCGGAAATTCTTTTTATAGGAGCAGAGGGTAGAATGGAAATGACACGTGTTCCAGCTGCTGGTTATAAAATTGAAGGACTTTGGATCAGCGGATTGCAACGCAGGATTACCATGAAGAATTTATCATTGCCTTTTAAAATACTGGCTTCTCTAATGAAAGCCAGAAAAATTATTAAAAACTTTAATCCTGATGTGGTAATTGGTGTTGGTGGTTATGCAAGTGCGCCAACCTTGAAAATTGCTAGCATGTTGAAAATCCCAACGATTATTCAGGAACAAAATTCATTTCCTGGGAAAACAAATAAGTTGCTTTCCAAAAAAGCAACTAAAGTTTGTGTTGCTTACGAAGGTTTAGAAGCTTTTTTTCCTGCTGATAAAATTGTGCTGACCGGAAATCCTGTGAGGGTAGAGGTTGTTCAAATTGAAGGATTAAGAGATAAAGGATACGCACACTTTAAATTAGATCCCAACAAGAAAACTGTTTTAGTTGTGGGTGGAAGTTTAGGTGCAAAAACACTTAACGAAAGTTTTGTGGATAAAATTAAGTTACTCCAAGAAAACGATGTTCAGTTAATTTGGCAAACCGGAAGTTACCAATACAATGATATGGTTTCTAAAACTGAAAATATTGATATGAAAGGTATTGTGCTTACCAAGTTCATCAATGAAATGGAAATGGCTTACGCTGTTGCCGATATTATTGTTTCTCGTGCTGGTGCAATTGCAATTTCTGAATTATGTATTATTGGAAAACCTATTGTTTTAGTGCCTTCTCCAAATGTTGCGGAAGATCACCAAACAAAGAATGCGATGGCTTTAGTGAAAGACAATGCTGCCGTTTTGGTAAAGGATAATGAAGCAAGAGAGCAATTGGTTCCGCGATTAATGGAGCTTATTAATAATCCGAACGAGCAAAAGGAGTTGGCTCTCAATATTCAAAAGAAAGCTATTTCAAATGCAGATGAGCGAATTGTAAATGTGATCAAAAGTATATTAGCATAATGAAAATGGATTATTCAAATATATATTTTATTGGAATCGGTGGAATCGGAATGTCTGCTCTTGCAAGGTATTTTAATACCAAAGAAATTCGTGTTGCTGGATATGATAAAACAGAAACTCCTTTAACGAAGCAATTGGTGAAAGAAGGAATTGAAATCCATTATTCTGATATTGGTCAAGAGGTAAAGAATCTTGTTGGTGATACTGCATCAACTTTAATCGTTATAACACCTGCTGTTCCTTCAAATATGAAGGAATTACAATATTTAAAAGAGAAAAGATATACCATTAAGAAACGTGCAGAAGTTTTAGGAATTATTACTGCAAATTACAAAACTTTAGCTGTTGCTGGAACGCATGGTAAAACAACCACTTCAACTTTATTAGCACATGTCTTATCTTCCACAGCAGAAAAGTGTAATGCTTTCTTAGGGGGAATAAGCGCTAATTTTAATTCTAATTTATTGGTCGAACCTTCTAGCCCTTGGATGGTTGTTGAAGCCGACGAATATGATAGGAGTTTTCACCAATTGAAACCTTATTCTTCAATTATCACTTCCACAGATGCAGATCATTTGGATATTTATAAAAGCAAGGAAGCATTGGTTCAGGCTTTTGAAGAATACGGACATTTGATTGAACCAAAAGGAAAGTTAATTGTGCATCATTCAGTTGATGTTTGTACAGATTTGCCAAGATTAACTTACGGAATTGATAAAAACATTCGATCAGATTATAAAGGAAATAACCTCAGGGTAGTAAATGGACAATTTTTAATGGATGTGGAAACGCCAACCCAGCATATTAAAAATGTTGCACTTGGACTTCCTGGGATTCACAATGCTGAAAATGCTCTTTCTGTTATAGCGCTTTGCGAATCTGTCGGAATTAGCATAGAAGAAATTCAACCAGCTTTACTTAGTTTCAAAGGTGTAAAGCGCAGATTTGAATTGGTAGCCCAAAAGGGAAATCTTATTTATATTGATGATTATGCTCATCATCCAACAGCTATAAATAGTTTGTTAGATTCTGTAAGATTGATTTATAAAGATTTGCCAATTCACATGGTTTTTCAACCGCATTTGTTTTCCAGAACACAAGATTTTATGGCTGAATTTGCTGCTTCATTAAGCAAAGCAGATCATGTGATTTTATTGCCAATTTACCCAGCTAGAGAAGAACCGATTGAAGGAATTACCAGTGAAGCTTTGTCCGAATTGATGACCGTGAAGTCAAAAGTATTATCTCCTGAAGAGACTTTAAAAGCTTTGTCAACAATAACAGAAGGTGTGATTTTAACTGTTGGAGCAGGGAATATTGATCGACTTGTAGAACCAATTTCAGAAATGTTCCTATGATTAGAGTTCTCAAAATAGCGCTCCTTTCTTTGATCTTCGGTGGAACTGTCTACTTGTTGGTTGCAGCGAATGAAAAAATCGCCAAACAACAACTGGAAAGTCCTATTATTGAATTAACTGTTCAAGATGGAATTTCTCTATTAACAGCAGAAGAACTCTTGCATGAATTGCGTGTTTTGCAATTGTTTAGCGATAGTTTACCAAAATCTGAGTTGAAAATCAAAGAAATTGAAAGCTATTTAGAAGGAATGAATGAGGTTTTGAAGGCCGATGTTTATATGCAGCTAGATAATAAATGGCATATAGACGTAAAGACCAGAAGACCAATAGCAAGGGTTATCGCTAAAAATGTAGATGATTTTTATATTGATAATGATTATGAATTGATGCGACTCTCTCCGTATGCAAAACCAAAAATACTTGCATTTACTGGTCTGGAAGAACTCATTAGTACCAGAAGGGGTTACGACGAGATAATTAACAATGATAGTTTGAAAACTATCTGTAAGATGGATCAGATCTATCATATTTCAAAGTATGTTTGTAATGATGCATTTTATAGTGCACAAATTGTTCAGGTTCATTACACGAAAAAGGACGGTTTTGTGATGATTCCAAGAGTAGGTGAGCACAAAATCATTTTTGGAGCAGCGGAGTCAAAAGAAATGGTTGAAGATAAGTTTAAGAAACTTACAACCTTTTATGATGAAGTGATCCCTTATGAAGGATGGAGTAAATATGAATCAATCAATTTGAAGTTTAAAGACCAAATTGTAGCCAAGAAAAAAGAATAAGATGTCAGAAATAATTGTAGGACTTGATATTGGGACAACAAAAATAGCTTGTTTTGTTGGGCGCAAGAATGAACATGGAAAGATAGAAATTCTCTCTATGGGAAAAACCGAATCGCATGGGGTAACCCGTGGAATGGTTTCCAATATTGAAAAAACAGTTAATTCAATAAGAGATGCTGTAACCCAAGCTCAAGAAAAAGTAGAAGGGGAATTAACCATTGGGTTGGTTAATGTTGGTATTGCTGGACAACACATTAAAAGTTTACAACACCGAGGAATTTATACGCGTAATTCAACACATGAAGAAATATCTCAAGCGGATATCGATGCTTTGATTGATGATATGTATAAATTGGTGATGGAGCCAGGTGAAGAAATTATTCACGTGCTTCCACAAGAATATATCGTAGATGGTGAACAAGGAATTATTGATCCAATTGGAATGTCAGGAGTTCGTATGGAAGCAAACTTCCACATCATTGCAGGTAGAATTGCTGCAGCGAAAAATATTCAAAAATGTATTCATAAGGCTGATCTTGAAGTGGAGGAAACAATTTTAGAACCTCTAGCAAGTGCTGCTGCTGTTCTTTCAGATGAAGAAAAAGAAGCTGGTGTTGTTTTGGTTGATATTGGAGGCGGTACAACTGATATCGCAATTTTCCATGGCGGAATTATTCGTCACACCGCAGTTATTCCTTTTGGAGGAAATGTAATTACAGATGATATCAAAGAAGGATGCACAATTTTACAACGTCAAGCAGAAGCTTTGAAAATAAAATTTGGTAGTGCATTAGCTAGTGAAAGTCAAGAAAACGAAGTGGTTTGTATTCCTGGGTTAAGAGGACGCGAACCAAAAGAAATATCCATTAAAAGTTTGTCTGGAATTATTCAGGCACGTATGGAAGAAATTATTGAACACATCTATTACGAAATTAAAAATTCAGGATATGAGAAACGTCTCATTGGTGGAATTGTTGTAACTGGTGGTGGTGCAGAATTAAACAATATTAATCAATTGTTTGAATACGTTACGGGAATGAATTCTCGTATTGGTTATCCTAACGAACATTTGGGACAATCTGCAACCAAAGAAGAATTAACAAGTCCAATGTACGCAACAGGTGTTGGACTTGTATTAAAAGGTTTTGAATCGAATGAACGTAACAAACGCTCTATTGCAGCAGTGAAGTCTCATTCAAAAAGAACAAAAGGATCATTCTTTGACAAGCTTCTTGAGAAAGGAAAAAGCTGGTTTGAAGAAGATGTAGAATAATTAATTAGCAACCGAAAAAAAAATAAAAAATATGGAATTCGATATCCCAAAAGACCACTCGTCAATCATCAAAGTAATTGGTGTTGGAGGTGGAGGAAGCAACGCGGTGAATCACATGTATAACCAGGGTTTTGATGGAGTAGACTTCATTGTTTGTAACACAGATAAGCAAGCACTCGATATTTCCCCTGTGCCATATAAAATACAGCTTGGTCCTTCATTAACAGAAGGGCGAGGAGCTGGTTCTATTCCGGAAATTGGGATGAACGCTGCCATTGAAAACATTGAAGACATTAGAGAATTGTTGTCTAACAATACGAAAATGGTTTTTGTTACTGCTGGAATGGGAGGTGGTACCGGTACTGGTGCTGCACCTGTGATTGCAAAAGTAGCAAGAGAATTAGGAATTTTAACTGTTGGTATCGTTACAGTTCCTTTCAATTTTGAAGGAAGAAAACGCCGCCAACAAGCAGAAGAAGGATTGGAAACTATGCGCCAATCTGTTGATACTTTATTGGTAATCAACAACGAAAGATTACGTGAGATTTCTGGGAACTTGACGTTAGGAAATGCATTTGCGCAAGCAGATGACGTTCTAGCAACTGCTGCAAAAGGAATCGCTGATGTGATTTCTGTAACAGGAGCAATTAACGTTGATTTTAATGATGTAAATACAGTGATGAAAGACAGTGGAGTTGCTGTCATGGGTTCTGCAATCGCTGAAGGAGACAACCGTGCTATGGAAGCGGTTCAAGCCGCATTGTCTTCTCCATTATTGAATGATAATGACATCTCAGGAGCTGAATATGTGTTGTTGAACATCACTTATGGTTCGAAAGAAGTGTTGATGGATGAGATTTCTGATATTACTGATTATATTCAAGACGAAGCAGGTTCAACTGCAGATGTTATTTGGGGTCATGGTTATGACGAAACGCTTGGAGAATCGATTAGTGTAACTATTATCGCTACTGGGTTTAATCATTCTCCAGTAACTGGATTTGAAAAAGCTCCTGAAAAAAAAGTTCAAATTCTAGAGGTGGAGAATAAAAAGGAAATTTCAACACCTTTGTCTTCTGCAATAGCACAAAATCAGTATAATGTGACTAAAGCAGAAGAACCTTATATTAAACCGAAGGAAGAAGTTATTGAAAGGGTAGTGGAAGAAAAGGCTCCAACTATTGATTGGGAGGTGAAAACTGTTGTTTCTGCACCCTCGTCTATAACTTCTGAGCCTAATCATGAAAAGATTCAAGAGACGAGTAAAACAAGTGAGGCCGAAACAGTAGAGCAAAAGGAAAGTGTAAAGCGCTATTTTTTGGATGATGAAATGAATGAAGAGACTGCCTTTGAAGGGAATGTTACATCTCATGAAATGACACAAGAAGAGCAGCAAAGAAGAACACAAGAGCGTTTAGAGCGTATTCGTAATTACACTTCGCACCTAAATAGTGCTGAGGGATTAAGTGAATTAGAACGTGAGCCTGCTTTTAAGAGAAGAAAGATTAACTTAGACGAAAATGTAAGCTCTTCTAGTGATGTGACTTCTAGATATGAAGTGTCTGATCCAAAGAACAGCGATAACAAAACAACATTGCGCGGAACGAATTCTTTTCTTCACGATAATGTAGACTAATAAAAAAACAATGACTTTAACAGAAAAAATAAACCAAGCTATTAAAGACGCAATGCGCGCCAAAGACAAAGAAAGGCTGGGTGCTTTGCGTGATATCAAAGCGAAACTTATAAACGAAGCAACCTCTGGACAAGGAGAGTTGGACGAAGCAAAAGAAAACAAAGTCATTATAAAATTGCACAAACAGCGTATGGATTCATATAATGTTTATGTTGAGCAGGGAAGAGAAGATTTAGCTGAGGTAGAATTATTTGAAGCGAAAATCATCGAGGAATATATGCCTAAAATGATGAGTGAAGAGGAAATTAGAACTTTGGTAATTCAAGTAATTGCGAAAGTTGGAGCTTCTGGACCTCAAGATATGGGTAAAGTAATGGGTCCTTTATCATCGTCTCTTGCCGGAAAAGCAGATGGTAAACTCATTTCAACAATTGTAAAAGAGGAGTTAAATAAATAGCCAATTACTTGTTAATATAAAATCGGTTATAAAAGCCCCTTGCTGTAGTACAGTAAGGGGTTTTTCTTTGCTTTTAAATTTACCGAATCAAAAGGATTTACTTTGATTTCGATAAAAATGAACCTAACTTTACAACTCGTCATACGTAATTAATAATTCGAAATTGAAATTATGTCACTTCACATCATAGAAAATCTTAAAACAATTCACGACAGAATTTCATTGGCCTGTGAAAAATCAAACCGTGATCCAAAAGAGGTGCGTTTACTTTTGGCAACTAAAACTGTTGATTCAGAAAACATTCTATTTGCCCTTAAACAAGGTGAAAATTTAATTGGAGAAAACAAGGTTCAGGAGCTAACAGAGAAATGTACTGCAATCCAATCCATGAATCCTGAGGTGCATTTTATTGGACATTTACAAACCAATAAAATCAAGGAAGTCTTGAAATGGGCAAGCTGCATTGAATCTGTTGATCGCCTTGATTTAGCAGAAAGATTAAACCAAAGACTGATTTTTGAGAAGAAGGAAATTGATGTATATATTCAAGTAAACACTTCTTATGAAGAAAGTAAATTCGGGGTAGCACCAGAAGATGCAATAGAACTCATTAAAAATGTTGCTGAGTTGAAGAATATTCACATCAAGGGTTTAATGACTATTGGCCTTTTTAGTGCTGAACCTGAAAAAGTAAGAAAGTGTTTCAAACTTTTAAAAAGTATCCAAGAGGAAGCTGCTGCACTCAATTTACCAAATGTTGATTTAAAAGAACTTTCAATGGGAATGAGTGGTGATTTAGAGATTGCAATTGAAGAAGGCGCTACTATTATTCGTGTTGGAACCGCAATATTTGGTCAGCGCATCTACCCAGATAGTTTTTATTGGAACGAAGAAAAGGAAGTGAAGTAGAATTGTTTTGAAACAGTATCTCAAACGACTGTAATCCTATACTTAGGCTGATGTTTTTGACCAAACACTAGACATTCATCTTTTGCATTCGTTGATTATTGATGGAGAGTATTTTATCTCCTTTTTAACAAAAGCAGCTTTTTTAAAAGAATTCTTCCAACACCTTTAAAATAGAGTATTCCATACATATTATTGCTAACCAATTATTTTTTTCTGTTATTCGTATGTAAATTAAATGGACAATTTAACGAGAAAATAAAGATGATACAGATAAACGATATCAAATCAAACTTAATCTCTTTGATTCACTCTCAAGAATGGAAGAGGTTAAAAAGTGAAGTCGAAATACTTGAGCCTTATGACGTCGCTGAACTTTTGGAAGAACTTTCAGAGCGCGATAAAATCATCATCTTTAGATTGCTTTCAAATCAACAAACAAAGGATGTCTTTAAAATGCTCTCCCATAATCAGCAACAAGAGATTATTGGAGGATTAGCAGAAAATGCGAATAAAATTGCGAGACTTCTTAACGATATTGAGCCTGATGATAGAACAGCATTTTTAGCGGAATTGCCTGGTGAAGTTGCCCAAAAATTAATTCAGCAACTTTCTCCTGAGCAAAGAGCAATTACAAACCAACTTTTGGGATATCCAAAAGACAGTATCGGGCGATTAATGACCACAGAATATGTTGCGGTTCGTCCTGAATTCACGGTTGAGGAAACCTTTCAGCATATACGAAAGTATGGACATGATTCTGAAACATTGAATGTAATTTATATTGTTGATGAAAACTGGAAGCTAATTGATGATTTGCGCATTAAGGAACTCATTTTAGCTGATCCTAAGCAAAGCATGAAGGATTTGATTAATTACAAATTTGTGGCGCTTAAAGCGACAGATGATCAAGAGGAAGCCATTAAAATGTTTAAGAATTACGACCGTGTTGCATTACCAGTTTTAAGTGAGGAAGGTGTGCTTATAGGAATTGTAACTTTCGATGATATTATGGATATTGCAGATGAAGAGTCATCTGAAGACTTCCATAAATTTGGTGCACTCCAAAATGCAATTGCAAATCCATTAACAGCTCGTGTTTTTGATCTCTATAAAAACCGTGTAGTATGGTTATTGGCCTTGGTTTTTATGAACCTCTTTTCTGGTGCCGCTCTGGCCAGTTTTGAAAATGTTATCCAATCTGTTGTAGCTCTAGTGTTTTTCCTACCCCTTCTTATCGACAGCGGTGGTAATGCCGGTTCTCAAACAGCCACTTTAATGATTCGCTCTTTAGCTATGGGAGATGTGAAAATGGCCGACTGGTATAAACTCATAGGCAAGGAGCTCGTGGTCTCTTTGCTATTAGGGGTTACTATGGCTGTAGGTGTCTCATTGGTGGCTAGTTTACGCGCTCCTGAAGTGATGGCAGTTGTCGCAATGACAATGGTTTTAACAGTTCTTATGGGAAGCACCGTTGGTCTGCTATTGCCTTTTCTTTTCACGAAATTTAAACTAGACCCAGCAACAGCAAGCGCACCGTTGATTACCTCAATTGCTGATATTAGCGGAGTACTGATTTACTTTAGTATTGCAAGTTGGTGGTTTGGGTTTTAAAAGGATTGATATTTCTTTTTCAACTTTTTCTAATTCGTCAGGGTTAAAACCAAGCTCGGGCCTTATAGGTTTACCATCTTTTTCTTCAACACCTATAACTATATAACCACTGCCTTCATTTACAAAATCGTTGGCAAAAGCACAGACAGAACGCATGATAGGTTTGAGATTTCATCCTTTTTTGAATTTCGTCCGATTTCCTTCTACCAATTGGGAAGAAAGCAAATCTTCTATGTTGATTAAAAACTTCTCTATTTTAATGTTAGTTTAGAATAGCGTGTTGCGTTTGATGTCAAAATAATAGGTCAGCTTAAAGAGTGTAATTTATTAACGTTGCCTCCCCAAACGCAAACTTCTTTAAAGCAACAAAGCCAGAAAACTACTGCTTTCTGGCTTTTTGCTCCTTACCGATTAGTATTTTCTATGGTCATACTTCCCGTGTAAATTACTATCGGTACAGGCTCTCTAGGTTCCGAAAGTTTTCGGAATGAACCTAGGATCCTTCCCGATTTTATCGGGATCAGATGCTCTAATCTTTCATCAAACGCAAACTTCTTTAAAGCAACAAAGCCAGAAAACTACTGCTTTCTGGCTTTTTGCTCCTTACCGATTAGTATTTTCTATGGTATACTTCCCGTGTAAATTACTATCGGTACAGGCTCTCTAGGTTCCGAAAGTTTTCGGAATGAACCTAGGACCCTTCCCGATTTTATCGGGATCAGATGCTCTAATCTTTCATCAAACGCAAACTTCTTTAAAGCAACAAAGCCAGAAAACTACTGCTTTCTGGCTTTTTGCTCCTCCTCTAGGACTTGAACCTAGGACCCTCTGATTAACAGTCAGATGCTCTAACCAACTGAGCTAAGGAGGAATATATTCTTTATAATAATATTCTTGTTAAAATCTTTTGTTGAGCTTTCTCTATTCGTTAATAAAGTTCTTATTTTCTCAACTGCGACTGCAAATATAGAGATTTAATTTCTTCTAAAGCAAGTCAAAGATGAAAAAAAACGAATTATTTTTCATCTTTTTTGCAATCATCATGTAATCAGTGAATTATTTTTTCTGTGCACGGATGGATAATACAGGAAGCGGACTAGATTTCATAATATCACTTGTTACAGAGCCATTAAATAGTCTTGCCAAGCCTCTGCGACCATGTGTAATTGTAGTAACTAAATCTGCGTTTTTACGCTGTGCAAATTCATTAATTCCAATTTGAACGCTTTCTGCAGCATAAACATGGCAGTTGTAATTTGACAATCCATTGTCGGCTGCAAATACTTCCATAGCGTCTAACATTGGTCCTGAAAAGTAGAAGTCATCTCTAGTAATTATTCGAACTAATTCAACTGTTGATTCAAACATATCTGCTATTTCCGCAATTCTTCTAAAAGATTGTCCAACACCGTTGCCAAAATCACTTGCGAATACAATTTTGTCGAATTTTGGATTTAACACTTCCTCACGAGTTGTTAAAACTGGTGTTTCTGAAAGTCGAACTATTTTATCTGTATTGCTTCCAATAAAGAAATCATTGACATATCCTGACGAACCATGTGTTCCCATCACAATTAAGTCAATTTCGTGTTTTTTGGCTTGGCTAACTATGGATTCATATACGCCATCGTATTGAATTGCTGTTGCAACGTTAACACCTTTTAGAAAGTCTTGACTCAATAATTCTTGAAAATCCATTTTTACTTTCTTTAAAATGAATAAACCTTCTGCAATGTCTTGACCAGATTGGCCAGGCATAATGCCTGTAGCATATTGTGGCATTGAAACAACATGAAGAAAGTAAATTCGAGCATCAAACTTTTTAGCAATATGAGCAGCTAGTTTTGCTGCATTTAAAGCGAATTCAGAAAAATCTGTAGGGACAAGTATTTTTTTCATATTTTATTTTTTAGCAAGATAATAATTCTTTAAATGCTATCCTAAGACAAAATACGAGAAAATATCAGTTAGATAATATATGTTTCTTGCCAAGCATTATTTAGTCAAACGAGATAAGGATAAAAAATTAGTATACCAATAACAATAGCAAAAAGGGCAGTAATTAATACTGCCCCAGCGCCTATGTCCTTGATGTTTTTGATTTTTTCATTTCTCTCTGTAGAAAATAGATCACAAGTTTTTTCTATTGCTGAATTAATCATTTCAAGAGACATTACCAATCCACTAATTAATAGTAGAGCAATCCAGTCCTTATTTGAAATGCTTAAAGCAAAGCCTAAAGTTACAATAATAATAAAAGCTAGAATATGAATTTTAAAGTTGCGTTCTGTTCGCAACATTCGAAATAATCCACGTAACGCATGATTAATTCCTAACATAATTCTAACTCTATATCAAAAATGACTAGTTTACAAAGGTTTCTGACGGATCTACCGCTTCAACTCTTAAAATCTCTGGAGCAACTTTCTTTACTGCTTCTTCAATCCCTGCCTTCATTGTCATTGCACTCATCGAACAATCTCGACAAGCTCCCAACAATCTTACACGTACTACTTTGTCTTCTGTGATTTCAACCAATTCCATGTCCCCACCGTCTTGTTCTAAAAATGGACGCAACTGGTCAAGCGCTCTATTTACAGCGTCTTCTAATGATTCAAATACTCTCGACATGTTTATTTTTTACTTAGTTATCTCTACAAACTTACGAACTAATTCATCAAATGCCTCAGAAACAACTGTGTTTTGTTGCATTACCGCTGGACGTCCAATGTCTCCTGATTCACGAACGCTCTGTACAAGCGGAATATGCCCCAAGAAACGTTGATTCATTCCTTTTGCTAGGTTTTTTACCCCGTCTCTTCCAAAAATATAGTATTTATATTCGGGTAACTCCTCTGGTGTAAACCAAGCCATGTTTTCAATTAATCCTAATACTGGCACTTTAATAGTATCCAATTGGAACATATTTACTCCTTTTCTAGCGTCTGCCAGTGCAACCTCCTGCGGTGTTGAAACAATTATTGCCCCATCTAATGGAATGTTTTGTACCAATGATAAATGAATATCCCCTGTTCCTGGAGGTAAATCAATTAATAGATAGTCTAACTCTCCCCAATGCGTATCAGTAAACATTTGTGTTAGTGCCTTTGAAGCCATAGGTCCACGCCAAACAACAGCATCGTCTTGCTCTGTAAAGAAGCCAATTGACATGATAGATATTCCATAAGAAACAACTGGTGTCATTTTTGACTCTCCATTGACTTCAATAGAATTTGGACGCTCTCCCACAACATCAAACATTGTTGGCATTGAAGGACCGTAGATGTCCGCATCAACAATCCCAACCTTATAGCCTGCCTTTGCAAGTCCTCCAGCTAAGTTTGCTGTTATGGTAGATTTACCAACTCCTCCTTTTCCAGAAGCAATAGCAATTATATGTTTTACTTCAGGAAGCACCTTTCTTCGCGAGCCTTTTGCTTCAGCAGACATTCCTTTAACACTTGTTTCAACTTCTATATCGTTTCCTAAAATTCTCTTAAGTGTAAAAGTAATTGCTTCTTGCATTCGCTTTCTTGCATGCATAGCTGGGTTGACAACATTGACTGTTAGCGTAATTTTATTGCCTTCAATTTTTAGTTCTTCAACTAAATTTTGTGAAACTATATCTTTTTTAAGATCAGGCTCTATCACATTACCTAACGCATCTAAAACTTTATCTCTTGTAATTTCCATAACTCATTTTTGTTTTCCAAAATTAGAGATATATTCTATTTCTTTTATGTTAAAACCAATAAATATCTCCAAAAGAGACTTAAATCAATTTATTTATTTACAATTTTAAAAGTTCGATTAAATAGGTGAAGGGATGGAAAACGATTGTTGAGTGTAAAGTCAACACATACCATGAAATGGCTAAAGTCAAATGGATATCGTTTTGTTTACAATATATGATACTGTTTTAAATTATGGTATAGATGTAGCCGATGGGATTTTGACGCTGATAGAGATGGTTTTATTCTTGGATTAATTATTGCAGGTAGATAGTGTCTGTTAATAAGCGAAAGGCTGAAATGATGGTAAAAAGAATTAATATTCGTACCTTTGCGCCACGCTTATGCTAACGCGATTTTTAAAATTAAATTATGGAGTACAAAAACATTAAGTTTGATAGGAGCAGTAACGTAGATTTCTATAAGACTTTGCAAAAAAGAGTGAGAAAACACTTTAAAGACAGTAATACCTCTAAGTATGGTAATGCGTCTATGGTTTTTAAAACAATATTCATGCTTGCCTTATATTTTGTTCCTTTTATTCTAATACTAACAGTAGTTGATTCAGTTTGGCTAATGTTCGTTATGTGGCTATTAATGACACTAGGAATGGCAGGAATTGGAATGTCAATAATGCATGACGCTAATCACGGATCTTATTCGAAAAATAAATTCATAAACAACTTCATGGGAGATTTAATCTCTGTTGCAGGTGGAAGTGATTCTATGTGGAGAATTCAACACAATGTCTTGCACCACACTTATACGAACGTAACTGGAATGGATGAAGATATTGATCCTGGATCAGTTTTGAGATTTAGTCCGCACGAAGAAAGAAAACCTTTTCACAAATACCAACATTATTATGCATGGTTCCTTTATGGAATGATGACGATTATGTGGTGTACTGTTAAAGATTTTAAACAAGCAATTCGTTATAAAAAACTAGGTTTAACAAAAACGGAAGGAGCTAGCTTTTCTAGAATTCTTTCTAAAATTGTTGTTCATAAAGTTCTGTATCATACAGTGTTCTTGGTATTACCACTAATCTTCTCACCACTTGCTTGGTACTGGATTGTACTTGGGTTCCTTGTAATGCACTTCTTTACTGGTGTAATTTTAGGATTGATTTTCCAATCAGCACACGTTGTTCCTTCATCAAACTATCCAATGCCAGATGAAACAGGAAATATTAAAGCTGACTGGGCAGTAAGTCAGTTGATAAACACTTGTAACTTTGCGCCAGATAGTAAATTGCTTTCATGGTATGTTGGTGGACTAAACTTCCAAGTTGAACACCATTTGTTCCCAAATATCTGTCACGTTCATTATAAAAAGATTTCTAAAATCGTTCGTGAAACAGCAGAAGAATTTAATTTGCCTTATAATTCAGAGAAGACTTTCGGATCTGCAATTAAGAGTCACGCAATGATGTTGAAAAAATTAGGTAGACAAGACCAATTATAAGATATTCAAAATGAATTTGGAAACGTTTCGCAATTACTGTCTTCAAAAGGCGCATGTTGACGAAGCGTTTCCTTTTGATGATGTTACTTTAGTCTTTAGGGTCAATAAAAAAATGTTTGCTTTATTGAGCTTAAAAGATGAAAGAAGTAATTCTTGCAATTTGAAATGTGATCCAGAATGCGCTATAGAACTAAGAGAAAAGTTTATCGGAATTATTCCAGGTTATCACATGAGTAAAAAACATTGGAACACAATCTCTTTTAATGAAGATGTCTCAGATCAATTGATTCTTGAATTAGTAGATCATTCTTACGACCTAGTCTTTAAATCATTTTCTAAAAAAATCCAAAACGAGTTAAATAAATGAGTGTACGAATAGATAAGTTTATTTGGTTTACTCGCTTATGCAAAACACGCTCAATAGCGACGGAACTAGTCAAAAAAGGTAAAGTGAAACTGAACGGTGAAGCAGTAAAACCAGCTCGTGAAGTTAAAGTGGGTGATGTTATAGGGATTGTAAAACACACCTCTATTTTTACTTATAAAATTAAATCATTACTTAATAATAGAGTTGGAGCTAAGTTAGTTGAAGAGCACCTAATAGATACCACACCACCGGAAGAAATCGAAAAATTCAAAGATTATCAATCTGCTCAAAGTGCTTACCGTGGACATGGAACAGGGAAGCCGACCAAAAAAGAACGCCGAGTGCTAGACTCTTTCCTTCATTGGGATGATGAAGACGAAGAATGGTAAGGTTTATTTACAATTATTAATATTTTATAAAAGTGTAACAGATTCCGAAATCTTGACATGAGCAATGTCTAAATTTCGTATATTTGCATTTAATAAATTTTTAAATAAAAATGGAAAATTACATTGACAGACCGTTTGATTCTCAAATTAATCAAACTGCTACTAAACAGCAAGTAAAAGAGTTTTTTACTGGCGTTTATACTTATATGTTTATGGCGCTTGTTGTTTCAGGTGTCGTTTCATGGTATCTGGCTAGTTCTGGATTATTCATGAAGTGGTTTATCAATATGGAAACAGGTTCTGTTAGCCCATTGTTTTATGTTGTAGCATTCTCGCCATTAGCTCTTGTGTTCTTGATTCAAGCGAAATACAAAAGCTTTTCCTTAGGTGCATTGGTAGGACTTTTTATACTCTATTCAACACTTATTGGAGCAAGTTTGTCTTCTATTTTCTTTGTTTACAGCATGGGAGATATTGCAATAACTTTCTTTGTAACAGCTGGAGCATTCGGTGCAATGGCAATCTTAGGATATACAACATCAGTAGATTTATCCAAAATGGGGAGTCTTTTATATATGGCTTTCATAGGGATCTTCATCGCAGCAATCGTAAACATGTTTATGAATAGCGAATGGTTAGCTTACTTGATTTCTATCATTGGAGTATTTGTTTTCACAGGACTTACAGCTTGGGAAATGCAACGTTTGAAAGCAGTGGCAACAGATTCGTCAATTTCATCAGAAGACAAAGCAAAAGCAAGTCTGATGGGTGGATTGACATTGTATATTCTGTTCATCAACTTGTTTATCTCTCTCCTGCATTTATTAGGCGGAAGAGATTAACAATTCGCAATCTATTTCAATTGTAAGAATAAAGATTAGGGTTGAATAAAAACATCTTTTAATCAAAACCCTCCAAAGTTGTTTAGCATTATGCGAACCGATTCTGGAGGGTTTTGTTTTTCTATAAATCTAATAGTCTTTATACTGCAACTTTATGTAGCTCTAATAACTTGCTAAACTCACTTGTATTAGGCTCTCTTAAATTTCGAAGCTCTTGATCTCTTATGAAATTGAAAACCTCTTCATAGTTAGTTGAATCTACTGAAATACAACTGAATTCCTCTTCCCAAATTGTTTGACCTTGGGTTTCTAATTTGGAGTTTATAAAGTTGGAAGCAATGTCTTTGATTTTGTCTATTACCTGTTGTACCGATTTGTTAGGATTAAGATTGAATAAACAATTTACATGTGTTGCCGAACTATTGATTATTCCTACAGGAGATCCCATTTTTAAGAAACTCTCTTCAATAATCTGGTTTAATTCTTCTCTAAAGTGAGAATGAATTGTTGGGTTTTCATCTTTCGTTGTTATCAAGCAATGTATCCATGCATAGCAACGAACTTGATCTAGAATGTCCATAATCTTTTGATTCTAAGGGTTAGTGCTGACTAAAGTATATATTATTTGTCAAACTTCAAAAAGAAAAACGAAAACTTTATTGTAGATTTATAAGAATTGATGTAGGTAAGGGATAATAAAAAACTTCATCTACTAATGAAAGACTATTGTTGTCAAAGGATATGAACTCACTATTAGCAATGATTCAGGATTTGATTTTTATAAAAATTGATTTTCTAATCTTGTCTCTCCATACCTAATTCAATCTTAATTCATTGATCTTAATGTCTCCATTACGATTGCTGTAGCTCCTCTTTTCTTCTCAATAAAACCTTTTACTTTATCTCTTATTTCATTATTCCTTTTGAAGTTAGCATAAGCATCGAAAAAGGATTTGTTTTCATCGCAGCTTTTTCCAATACCTGCATTAATGAATTCTTGAGCTTCGGGAAATCTTTTGTGAATTGGACCAAATATAACTGGTAAACCAAATGAAGCTGGCTCCAGGATATTGTGTAACCCAGTGCCGAAGCCCCCGCCAACATAAGCAATGTGGCCATATCTGTAGGCATCTGCTAAAACACCAATACAATCGAGAATAAGCACATGTGTGTGTTGTTTTAAATCTTCGCCTTTTTGGATATTGGTGAAAAGCTGGTAGTTTACTTTTAATCTGTCTATTATTTGTTGAATATGACTTTCATTGATTTCGTGCGGAGCGATAATGACTTTGGTATTGATTTTATAATCATTGATATAAGGAATAATCATTTCTTCATCAGCAGGCCAAGAACTTCCCATTACAAAAATGGACTCATCTTTTGCCCATGGAGCTATGATTTCATTTTCTTTATCTTCGGATGCTCTTTGTGCAACACGATCATAACGCGTATCTCCTGAAACGGTGACCTTATGAATTCCAATTTTTGACAATAGTTCTTTGCTTAATTCATACTGTACAAAAATATGATCAAATAAGAAAAGTGCTTTTCTGAAAGTTCCTCCATACCATTTGAAGAAACGGTGGTTTTTACGAAATGAAGCACTAACAGAATAAAGTTTAGCTCCTGATTTATTAGCGGCTTCTAAATGATTAACCCAAATTTCATACTTAATGAAAAACACCTTTGAAGGATTGAAAAACTGCATGAACTTTTTCGCATTCCTCTTTGTGTCCAGGGGAAGATAACAGGTGAAATCTGCAACAGATTTGTTTTTGACATTTTCATATCCAGAAGGACTAAAAAAAGTTACTAAAATATAATCCTGAGGATGATCTTTTTTCCAAGCTTCCATAATAGGCTTTCCTTGATCGTATTCTCCTAGTGAAGCACAATGAAACCAGATAACATTTTTGTTTTTTAAGTTTGGAATCTTACTCCAGAAGTCTTTTCGGCCGACAACCCATTTTTTTGCCTTAGGATGAAAAAGAGCACCTATCCGCATTAAAAAGCCATAAAAATATATCCCAAGTGAATAAAGCATATTTATTAATTGAAGTAATAATCTTTTACTTGTCTTTTGTAAATTGGGATTAACCAACCCACTCGTAAACCAATCATATGTTCTATTCGCAAGTCTTTACTCACTCTTTCATTGGGGTGATCCCAAAAAAGGTCTCTCTGATTAACGGTAAATCCTTGTTGGAAATAAATACCTCCGTAGAAATTCCAAATCCCTCTATCGGCCATAAAATTGTATCCTAAAAACTGAGAAGTATTTAATCCTGTTGTAAGTCTATCGTAGCCTTTTAGATATTCTCCTTCCAGCTGAGGAACCTCGTCTTCTTGTGTTTCAATTCTCAATTTGTGCCATAAATAACCTGCAGTTAATTGAACCATTATTCCTGAATTTGGGTTGTGACTCCAAATAGGAAATATTTTACTTACGGATGCATTAACGTTAAAGCCCCGGTTGAATAAAAGAACAATTGCAGGTGTTCCAGAAGTATTCATTATTTGTCCTTTTTTATCTTTTAGATTTTGAAGAAGCCCATCTATTTTTATACTGTCTCCAAAAAAGAAATTCCCATCAACACCATACACCCAGTTTCTCTTGGTTTTATATCCTGCATGCGATCCTATAGCGTTTGTAAATCCGTATCGGTCTGCTAAATCTCCACCTGTCCAATTTGCTCCATAATGAATGCCAATATAAGGAGTGGAAATTGATTTTGAAACATCTCTTTGCGCTTGAACAGTTAATCCAAAAGTCAAAATCAAAAAGAGATATTTAGTGTTTGATATTATTTTATTCATCATGGTTTAATTTTGTATTTGCAAAAGTATAAAGAACAAGCTAATTAGTAGATGAATTTTATTTATTCTTTACTTATGGTTTACAGGTTTAAATTAATTGCGAAAGCTAATGCTGCCAATTTTGTGTCGATTTCCAGATCTTCCGTAAATCATTAGTTTTTTCTTTTCTGTAAATGACCGCGATAATAAGGGAACGAGTAATAAATTGGTTTCTTCTTTACCTATTGTACTTTTTCTATTTATAAAGCCATCACTTAAGCGTAAACTCACGTGTCCTATAGTGTGTTTTCCTGAATTAAATTGTGCGGCAAAAGGAGGGTCTCCATTTTTATTGTAATCTCCATCTTGGTCATAATTCAATTGGTTGTCGTTGAAAAAAAGATGAAGATAATCTGAACCCAAATAAGTAGCATTCGATAAATAATAACCTCTATCATTAATTGATCTTTGGTATTTTGGGATTATTCTATTCCAGTCTAAATCGCCGTTTAAATGGAGTTTAAATACTATTATATCATTACTCCAAAAGTAAGAATCAACTGTGTTTGTAGCACCAGGAACATCTGCGCTGGCATATTTGTATTCTAAAGCATTAAATTCAGCAATACCGATATAGCCTTCTTTTGTAGAATAAAACTCAACAATGTCAAACCCTATATATTCATTCTTAATGGTGTTTTGGTCATTTAAAAAATTCAAATTATAAGCTGCAATCGAAGCAATAACGTCACTCGAAAATGGAGTATATTTCTTATTGACAAGTTCTCCTGTTTTGTTAATTGTTGCCGTAAATACTCCTTCTATATTTCCATCGATAAAAGGAGAATATAAACCGCTCAAGATAATCTGATCACCAGCATTGTAAAACCCAACTTTTGTATAAAACCTACCATCATCTTCAATCTTTTCGTAGTTGAATTCTTTATTCGCTATTTTTCCAATGACTATTGTTTTGTAATAATTGACTTCATTAACCCAATTGCTTTTGGCTGGTGTTTCAAGGAAATGGCCTGATACTATATATTGATTGTTTTCGTCTTTAATATGAAAATCTAAGAATTCATACTCTTTTGTTGGAAATGGAAATGTGAAGTGACTGCTTTGTGGATTTGCAGACCCATCCTTAAAGTTTAAAATTCCAATATTTTCATACATCTCAATAGAAGGCTCGTGAGTGTAGATAATAGATGCGTATTTCTTGTCTTGACTTGTAACCAAAGTGATTTTAGAAAGATCAGTGTCTTTATTAAAATCAAAATATTCATTCATCGAAAATCCATGATTTGATTTTCCTTGTGAAGAAATATCAATTAGGTGATAATATAGTTTCTGCTTCTTGTTCAAATAGGTTGTTTGTGAAGAAACCCCAAGTATTTTGTCTCCCAAAACGGTATAATGCGTAAAACTTGATTTCTTCCCGTTTCCATAAAATGAAATTGGATGTATTTCAGGTAGTTTGTAGTCCGTAATAAAATCAAAAGAATATTTTGAATTGTTTCGAGAAAAAAAATTTAATAACGAAAGCTTATTTTGAATGCAAAGTAATTCACCTGATTTTGTAATCATGAGATCTTCAACATTTGATCCTGATTTTTGCATATCACCAAAGAAAATTGAAATGTCTTTAAAATCTGCAATGGTTTGCCCATGACTTAGTTTTCCGAAAGAACTGAGTAGAATAAAAATAGTAAGATGTATAAATGTATTTTGCATTTTCAATGTTGAGAATTTGAAAGCTTGTTCTCATGAACGAATATACACTTCTCAAATTACAATAAGTAGGCTTTTTGCATTGAAAATGAAAAAAGTGCCCAAACTCAGTTTGAACACTTTTAAATAATTTTGAGTTTTCAATTTAATTGATGCTTTTTATAGATTACTCTTCGGAAACGTTCCCTTCGGCAGGCTCAGTCAACGGGCGAAACACTCGACGAATGAACATTCTAAGATAAAACCTAATTATTTTTGAATTTATTTTTGCTTCTTTCAACGAAAGCACCTGAAAAAAGATTAGACGCCAGTGTAGTTCTGAGGTGTTATCGCTCTCAACTCTCCTTTAATCTCATCAGAAACATCCAAGGTTTCAACAAAAGCATGAACAGTATCTTTCGTTACTTTTTCATTCTTACGTGTCAATCCTTTCAACGCTTCATAAGGTTTTGGAAAACCTTCTCTTCTCAAAATAGTTTGAATTGCTTCTGCAACAACAGCCCAATTGTTTTCTAAATCTGCATCAATAGCAACTTCATTAATCAATAATTTTTGAAGGCCGGTTAAAGTCGATTTAAAAGCAATTAATGAATGACTTAAAGGAACACCAACATTTCTTAAAACAGTAGAATCTGTTAAATCACGCTGTAGTCTTGAAATTGGTAATTTACTTGATAAATGTTCCAATAAAGCAGTTGAAATTCCTAAATTTCCTTCAGAATTTTCAAAGTCTATTGGATTTACCTTATGCGGCATTGCACTCGACCCAACTTCTCCTTCTTTCAATTTTTGCTTGAAATAATCCATAGAAATGTACGTCCACATATCACGGTTCAAGTCAATCAATATGCTGTTGATGCGTTTCATTGCATCAAAAAGTGCAGCTAAATTATCGTAATGCTCAATTTGAGTTGTTGTTTGACTTCTCGATAATCCCAAGTGCTCACTCACAAAATGATTTGCAAAATCTACCCAATTGTCATTAGGGAAAGCCACGTGATGCGCATTTAAATTTCCTGTCGCTCCACCAAATTTAGCAGAATAAGGAACCGCTTTTAATTGTGCAATCTGAATACTCAATCTTTCGTGGAATACCAAAATCTCTTTACCCAAACGAGTAGGGGAAGCAGGCTGACCATGTGTTTTTGCTAACATTGGAACAGTTGCCCAATCTTCAGAATATTGCTTCAACATTGTCATTACCTTATCTAGAGAAGGCAAATAAACGTTTTCCACCGCGTCTTTCATTGATAATGGAACCGCAGTATTGTTGATGTCTTGAGAAGTTAATCCGAAGTGCACAAATTCTAAATATTTCGATAAATCAAGTCCTTCAAACTTCTCTTTTACGAAATATTCAACCGCTTTCACATCATGATTCGTCGTTCTTTCCGTTTTCTTTATAATGTGTGCATCTTCCTCTGTGAAGTTTTTATAAATCCCACGTAAATCTTCAAACTTGTCCTTCGGGAAATCCGCCAACGGAGAAACTCCTGAATTTACCATTGCGATGAAATATTCGATTTCTACTAAAACACGGTATTTTATCAATCCAAACTCAGAAAAGTAAGGACTTAATTCTTCAACTTTTCTTCTGTATCTTCCATCAATTGGAGAAATTGCAGTGAGTGTATTCAATTCCATTGCGCCTTTATTAAAATATTCAATATTAAAAAATGCAAAGATACTAAATTAGAGTGAATTTATAGCTTTTGGCGGTAAGCTATATGCTTTAAGCTTTATGCAGAGCTTTTAGACTAAATCTTACATCTTACTGCCTGCTGCCAATAGCCATAATCGTTAAATCTTTTGGTATTTTGAAATTTTGGTTCTAGATTAGAGGAAAACTAAAAACAACTTCTTATGAAAAAGCTAACAAACATACCTTGTCTCGCACTTATCGGGAACACACACACACAGGAATTAGTGCATTATGCATTTTAATTTTCTCAGCTGTGACTTTCTTCACCAACTATTCAGTATCACAGAATTCATTATCTAACAACAACACCATTTGGAAAACCCAAGGTAATGCTGCGGACACCAATGCATTCATGGGTACTACAAATTCTACGAGTTTAAGGTTTAAAACAAATAACATCGAACGTATGAGGATAGGTGAGGATGGATATGTTGGAATAGGAGTAGATGACCCACAATTCCCACTAGATCTTGAAGGTGATTTTCAATTAACTGGTGATATTATTTTTAAAGGGTATGAAGATAATTCAATTTCTTCGTTACGATTATTGATGATAGATGCAACAGGAAGATCAACACGAATGTCAAAAAATCTTTTTAACGCATACTCATCTTGGGAAGATTGCTTTGAGATACATCAAGGAATTTCATTTCCAGGAGAATCTGGACCAATTACCATTGTAGCGGGAACTTATTCAGATTGGGGAAAAAGAATAGAAGGGCAAAAATCTATTTTGTTTACTGGCTCTGATTGTCCTGCTTGGGTAGGGATTGGTACAAACTTACCAATGACTAAACTTGACGTTAGAGGTGCGGGTCGCTTTACACAAGGAGTAAAAATTGGCCAAGAATACATTGAAAAATCAGGTTTGTATATTGAGAACTTTATCAGTTCAAATACTGCTTATTTTGACCATTTAATTATGGTTAAGGATGAAACTGGTAAGAAATTATTACAACTAGACAACGATGGACTCCTCCGCGCTAGAGAAATAAAAGTTGATTTAGACAATTGGCCAGATTATGTATTTAAGAAAGATTATAATCTCTTACCTTTAAATGAGGTGAAAGCTTTCATTGAGATAAATGGTCACCTGCCAAATGTACCTTCTGCAAAAGAAATTCATGAAGATGGAATCAATTTAGGAGAAGCTGCAAAAACTTCAATGGAAAAAATTGAAGAACTGACGCTTTATTTACTTGAAATCAATGACAAAGTTGAAAAGCAAGAAGAGGTACTAAATGAACAGTCGAAATTACTTCAACAGCAAAATGAGACTATTCGTTTGCAACAAGAGTTGATTTTGGAATTGAAAAAACTAACTAACAAAAAATAGCACTATGAAAAAGTTAATTTTAGGATTGCTTTTGCTTGTTAGTTTTAATGGGTGGGGGCAAGAAGATACATTGGATGTTGAATCGGTTTATGAGGCTTCTGAAGAAATATATGGTAATCTCAATCAGTATGTGGAGACAGGATTTTTATTGAATAGGGCATTGTCAGATACCTTATCAATGGTGTATAAAAGTTACAGATTTTCAGATTCCATTACGGATGCAAATTGGTTTTATACTGTTATGAATGATTTGAAGTTCATGGCTCTTGATACAAGCGAGGTACCTAGCCTAACTGAAATACATGACAGTGTGAGCAGGTATATGGGCGGTAAAGAGTTTGAAGAATTAAAATTAATTTACCCAATAGGAATTGCTGATTTTAATTTTAATTGGATAAACGAAACAGAGGCAATTAGTAATAATGAATTGGAGTTAATAAATAATGAATTTCATTTCGTGCAAGGTGGAGAGAGTGCATTTCAAAATGGTAATTTAAACCTTATAGCTCCACTCTATAATTACGGTTCAATGGAAAATATGGGAATTGTTTTTGGAGAAAAGTATTTCTATAGTAACTATAGAGATTTTAACGAAATTCAAAGTCTAAAAGTAGTTTATAATCAAGTAGAGTATGAACTTGGGATAGATGAAGTTTTTGAATTTACCCCTGAAAACTCACTATACCAAGAGTTCAAATTTAAAGTGTTTTATAGCAATGGAGATAGTATCGTATATAATAGTAGAATAGAAACGCCAGAACTTGAAAATAATGATCAACCTAAAAGTTTTGAGCAGTCTCCAGATATTGGATGGTTTCATGAGGAGTCTATTGGCAAACTTAAATTAAAAGCCTATTTCATTCCGGGGTGCAACAATAACTCAGTGCAAGACCCTTTGGACATGGACCCAAACAAACCTCCATATATACCGATGAAACCATATATTTTAGTAACTGGTTTTCGACCACCAATTTTTGGACAAAGCCCTAAAAAAACATGGAAAAACTACAATGATAACCATGAAAAAATGCTCAATCAGTTGCGCTTGAACGGTTATGACATAATTTTAGTGAAGTTCAATATGAGTCTTTATCCCAATAAGTTGGGACTCCAAGAAGCTTCAGCATTATTAATTAAATACCTTAAAAGCTTAAACCAAGAAAAAGAGCAGCATGGTTTTGAATACAATGAGAATGTCATTCAAGGCTCCTCTATGGGTGCTTCAATTGTTCGCTTGGCATTGATAAAAATGGAAAAAGAACATTTTCAAAATAATAATTACCCTCATCATCACTGTAGATTGTTTAATTCCTATGATGCTAACTATTATGGAGCAAATATACCGTTAGCTTATCAGATGCAGATATATAGTGGTGTAACTCAGCCAATGCCTTCTGCATTATGGTTTTTAAATCCATATGCAGGGGGTGCAGAATTGTTATTAAGAGTATTTCTGTATGCAACACTTGAACAAAAGGCAACTAAAGAACTTTTAACCTACCATGCTAAAGGTCTCCTTAACGAAAATTTTTTTGAGGATAAAAATAGAAAGCGAACTTGGACACCAACACATTCACCTTTACGACAAGCCTACTTAAACGAAGTAAATACATTATATGACCAAATGGGTTATTACCCTCACGGAAAGCTTTTTATGCCGCTCCCAAGCTCAACTAGAAACATATCGATTTCTCTAGGTAAAATTTCGGGAAGAAATAACCAAAATAGCCAAGGCTTAGAATTCAACTCTGCGGGTGAAAACTGGAGAAACGTCGATTTAGGGATTTATAAACACATTTTAAGAGCAGGTCAATTTAGTTCTTCTAAACTAATATTTAAGCGTAAAATTGAACTTGATTTATGGTTCACTAGTTTAACAGTCGTTGACCAATGGTTAAAAGTAAAGAATATGCAAGAAATAGATAATTCCGCAGGGTCTTATTTAAAAGGAGAATCAAATATGCTGGCTGTAGCGAATATTGCTTATGGTTTTAATTGGTATAACCTTTTTAGTAAACCTAAATTTACTCACAAATCCGTACTTTCTGCGCTATCCATAAATAAAAACATTTGGCCCAGTAATGGTTCACATACTATGGATATGCAGGGATTGGATTTGATGTATAATAGCTTATCTGGAATTCAAAACAACTTCCAATCAAATCATTACGGTTACCCCAACCTTGGTCGTCCTAATGATCATTTTGAAGTGACACCGTTTGAAGCAATTTATGTATCAGATTATATTTTACCTCATATCAAATATGAAGTTTTAAAACCTGATGAGATTGCTGAACATGTCACTCCGATAAACGATTTCATTAAGAGTGAAGTCGAGCCTTGCTATCTGTATCTCCAAAATCAAAATTTGGGAGCGCAAGCACGTTCTAATTACACTTATAAAGCGAAAAGAAGAGCAAATAATACCATCACTACAGGTTATAATATCACACCCGCAACAGATCCAGGTCATTTTAATGTTGAGCCAAATGCACAATTAATTTTAGAAGCAGGTGAGCAAATAACACTCGATCCTGGAACCCATGCACTCCTAGGGTCTCGTGTTCATATAAAAATTCATTATGAAGCTTGTCCTGAAAGACCAAGGCCATGCGGTGCAAGCGGAATGATTATAAATAATTCATCGAATGATTATGGAGAGGCGCCATCAGAACAGACTGTCAATAGGTTGTCTAATGAAAAAACAGAGGCACGTGAAAATACTCTTATTGTTTACCCCAACCCGACAACTGACGACTTTTCAATTGTTTCAGAAGATGCAGAAATTTCTAAATTCTTAGTTTACAATATAAATGGACAACTCCTAAATAAAAAAGAAAATCTTAAAGTTAATAGATACAAATATACTGACTTTTTAGAGCAAGGTTCTTACATCCTCATAATCCATACGGCGGACGGAAATATTCACCATAGAAAAATTATTCGATTATGAAAACTTTAAACGTAATGCTCATTTTATTAATCTTCAGTTTTGGTAATGCAAGCTGTACAAAATTAGGAAAGAACGTAACCATTAAAGGCAGGGTAATTAACCCAGTAAACAATGAACCAATAGCAGAGAAGAAAGTTTACTTATATAGAAACAATTTTAAGACCATAAAAAGAACCAATACAAACGAAAATGGAGAATTTGAGTTGAGTGCAGGGCGCTTTGGACCTATATGGGCTGAAGTGAGTTATGATTATAAAGAATACTACAGTCTAGGCTTTGATTATGAAGGGCAATATTATTCTGCTTTAAAAGTTGACAAAGGAGAGGTGATGAATGTTGATTATCATATGGTGCCTTATGGGGAGATTAAATTAGATATTGATAATGTAAATTGCAATGGTGTAACAGACACGATGAATTTTAGAAAAAAATGGATAGGTTATTCAGAATTTGATAGTTATTACTCAACTCCCAGAACAGGTTGTTACTCTTATACAAGTGCTTCGCCATTCAAAATCCCCATAGGAACTTATATATATGAAACAAAAGTTAAGCGATCAGGAAATATAACTTTTGTTTATGACACAGTTACAGTGAATGAAACTGGGGTGTCAACAATTTTCATTGATTATTAATTAGGGCGTATGCCATTAGATGTTAGACCAAAAAACATATAGGAGAATATGCCTAAGGTCGAATATGTGATCACTTTACAATCAACTTAATTAGTCTTATGACAAAAGATGCAGATTTAAATAAACAAGTTGAAGGGCAGGACTACATCATCTATCCCAACCCTGCTGAGCAAACGGTAACCATTAAAAGTAATAATGGGAGCATTGCAGACGAAGTTGTTTTTTACAACTTACAAGGAAATAAGGTGTTGCAAACCACACCTGAACAATCCATCACTACAATTGATCTTGGCGGTTTAAAATCAGGTGTTTATATCATAAGAATCACCTCAGAAGGAAGAATGTTTAACAAAAAAATACTAGTCAAATGAAAAAGTTAGTTGTATTTATTATAATATTCAGTAGTGTTTTTATGTCGTGTAATAGAAAAACCACTTTGAAAGGACGGGTTATGAATCCCATAACTGGTGAAGGTATTGCAGGAGCAACCATTTCAGCAAGTAAAATAACCATGGAATTACCGGGAGGATATAAAACAGTTGAACAAACCACGTCAGATACAAATGGGGATTTTCTTTTAAAATTTAAAAAATCTGCCTCAAGCATTGGAGTGTCTACAGGTAATTATCACAACATCGGTTGGTATCAAAATGGTGAAATTCAAAATGGATATTATTTACCTGTCCAACAAGGCGAAAACATGCATGCAGATTTTTATGCGGTGCCTTATGGGGAGTTGAAATTAGATATTAATAACGTTAATTGTCAAGGAGTAACTGACACTATGTGGTTTAGAAATAAATGGTTGGGTTATACGGGTTTTGAAAGTTCCTATTCAACACCTAGAACAGGATGTTATTCTTATACAAGTGCTTCGCCATTCAAAATCCCCATAGGAACTTATATATATGAAACAAAAGTTAAGCGATCAGGAAATATAACTTTTGTTTATGACACAGTTACAGTGAATGAAACTGGGGTGTCAACAATTTTCATTGATTATTAATTAGGGCGTATGCCATTAGATGTTAGACCAAAAAACATATAGGAGAATATGCCTAAGGTCGAATATGTGATCACTTTACAATCAACTTAATTAGTCTTATGACAAAAGATGCAGATTTAAATAAACAAGTTGAAGGGCAGGACTACATCATCTATCCCAACCCTGCTGAGCAAACGGTAACCATTAAAAGTAATAATGGGAGCATTGCAGACGAAGTTGTTTTTTACAACTTACAAGGAAATAAGGTGTTGCAAACCACACCTGAACAATCCATCACTACAATTGATCTTGGCGGTTTAAAATCAGGTGTTTATATCATAAGAATCACCTCAGAAGGAAGAATGTTTAACAAAAAAATACTAGTCAAATGAAAAAGTTAGTTGTATTTATTATAATATTCAGTAGTGTTTTTATGTCGTGTAATAGAAAAACCACTTTGAAAGGACGGGTTATGAATCCCATAACTGGTGAAGGTATTGCAGGAGCAACCATTTCAGCAAGTAAAATAACCATGGAATTACCGGGAGGATATAAAACAGTTGAACAAACCACGTCAGATACAAATGGGGATTTTCTTTTAAAATTTAAAAAATCTGCCTCAAGCATTGGAGTGTCTACAGGTAATTATCACAACATCGGTTGGTATCAAAATGGTGAAATTCAAAATGGATATTATTTACCTGTCCAACAAGGCGAAAACATGCATGCAGATTTTTACGCAGTGCCTTATGGGAGTTCAAAAGCAAATATCACCAATGTAAATTGTCAAGGATCAACTGATACAGCTTACTTTAAACTAAAATTTACGTTGGATCCAGGTTTATATGATTATTGGTCACCACCAAAAGTAGGATGCTATTCTCACAGTGATGAAACCGCAGCAGAAAGACCCATTGGCAAGTATGTTTGGATAACAAAAATAATACGTTCTGGAAATACATCTTATCAATATGATACTGTATTCGTAAACGAATCAGGAGTTTCTGTTTTTAATATTAATTACTAAATGAGCAATACTTTAAAAATAACAATTATTTTATTCTTAATTCTATTTTCCTTTTCGTGTGGCAAGAAACGACAAGTTAAAATAGAAGGAAGAGTTTACAATCCCATTACCCAAGAAGGAATTTCGGGAGCAGAACTATGGTTGTTAAAATCTGGGTCTATAACTGAATATTATGGAGGTTATGAAAGAGTTACAACTGTTTATACAGCTGCAGATGGTAGCTTTAAAGTAGACCTTAAATCAGCAAAAGCAGAAATTCTTCGGCTAGGAGATATGCATGGGGAATATTATAAAATTGGTTGGTATGAAAATGGTGCCCTATTGCCTAGTGATCTAACAGTGAAAAAAGGTAAAACCATGCATGCAGATTTTTACGCAGTGCCTTATGGGGAATATCGAATTAAAACTAATAATATAAATTGTCAAGGAGCAACTGATACAATTATTATTAATCAAACTAATCAGGTTAATTCTTTTCTTGGGATTGATTGGGTTTTAGAAGGTTGTAGTGGTTATACCACAGCATGGGACAAAATTCCAATGGGTACAATTCATACAAAGTACACTGTAATCAAAGGAGGGGTTTCAAATACTTATGAAGAAGACTTTGTTGTCGAACCTAATCAACAGAATGAGCAGGTTATAGATTATTAGTAAATCATTTTGTATATTTAATTGTATTATCGCATATAGATGGAAGATGAATCATGCTATGAAAAAAACAAAACTCAACATATTATTCCTGCTTTTAATAAGTGTTCTCTTTTTCTCCTTCACCAAATTCGGAAAAAATGTCACCATAGAAGGGCGAGTAGAAAATCCAATTACAGGTGAAGGAATTTCAGGGGCAGAAACAGTGTTAAATAATAAAGTGTTAATCGTCAAATTATGCTTCCACTTTATTAGTTTTGAGGAATAATTCAAAATCATTAATGAAATTCTTCAAACATTTCGCTTTAGGCATACGAAGTTATTGGAAAGCTATTGGGTTTATCAAAATGCATAAATTGTATTGGTACTTGCCAATTCCAGCTTTGTTGATGTTGCTCATTTATTATGTTGGAAGTCGATTTGCAGCTTGGCAAGCAGGTTGGTCAGATGAACAAGGCTGTTTGGAATGCACCAATATGAATGAAACAATTTGGTTCCTCCTTAAAATGTTGCTTAGTATTTCAATCGGACTGATTTTAATGAAATTCGCAAAGTACATCGTCGTGGTGGTGCTTTCCCCTTTGCTTTCCATCATCTCTCAAATCGTAGAAAAGAAATTAACAACCAATAAATATCCATTCAGTCTACAGCAAACTTTGCATGATGTAAAACGAGGTTTGCGGATCGCCATGAGAAACGTAATGTGGGAATATGTCTTTTTCCTCATTATTCTAATTGTTTCTGCTTTCGGATGGGATGAGGTGCATAAATCTCCGGTTTTCTACCTCACTTTTGCAATAGGTTTCTTCTATTATGGCTTTAGTTTTATCGATTACATCAACGAAAGAAGAAGATTGGACATCGATCAAAGTATTCATTTTATTAGAAATCACCGAGGTCTAGCCATTGCTATCGGAAGTATTTATTCAATTTTCATTTTAGTTCCCGTTGATTTAGGAAAAATGGTCGATTATAGCGGTTTTTTAGACCATCCATTCCAAACTTTAGGAACTAGCTTATTTCAGTTTCTACTTTGGATGCTGGCCTCAATTGCTCCAATTTTTACGATTGTTGCTGCTACTATCGCAATGCATGATTTGGTTGATTTAAGCACAAATGTTTATGCAGATAAAGATGAAATAAAATTAAAACTTACTGATAATGAGTTGGATGAGTAGTGTTTTACATTATTCTATTTGCAAAATGATTTTCTCTTGTTACAATTCTTTATATTTGAATTGATTTTTACAACTCTATTTATCGTTAAATTGAGGTAAATAGTTTTAAAAATGCTTAGATTTTAAATACGATTATAACTTATGAAGCTTATTTATACAATTTTGTTTTCCGTTTTTATTTTTGTAGCTCACGCAGAAGTTACTGAGTTAAATAATGAGATACTACCTCCAGACTCTACTTCTTCAATTATTGATAGAACAACATCTCTCTACTTTTTAGAAGAAGGTAAAAAAGAATTTGCACGTGGGAAAACCAGGGATGCTTTAAGACGTTTCAGAGAAGCTTATGTTCGAGATCAATACAATTCAAAGGCCGTTTATTGGATTGGTGAGGCGCATTATAAAATGGATAACTTTGGTTACGCCTTAAAGTATGCTAAGATTGCACAATCATTGAGCGGTACCGCAGACGGAGATTTGCTTTTTTTAATGGGTAAAGCTTATCACCGTGAAAACAAGTTGGATTCAGCCAAAGTGAAATACGAAAAAGCGAATGCTCTTCTTTCAAATGCTAAGAAGAAAGCTTACAATATTCCGCATTTATTAAACGAATTAAAGTTTGCTGACTCAGTTTCTAAAATTGAAAACAGATTCGAGAAAAAGTTATTTAATGATCAAATAAACTCTGGATATGACGATTATAGCATGGTCATTTCAAAGGATGGAAAAGAAGCGTTTTTTGTTTCTAGAAGACCAGATACCAAAGGAGGGAATGTGAATCCTGCTGACCAACGTTTTTTTGAAGATATCTATTATACAAAATGGGACGAAGAAAAAAAAGATTGGGGAAATGCAACCAACGACGTAGAAAGATTGAATAGTATTGGTTTTGATGCAATAAGTCATATTGTTGCAGATGGCTCAGAAGTATTTCTTACAGTTAATACTTCTGTGGTAAATGTCAAAAAACAAACTAAAAGTTCTGATATCTATACTTCTAAAAAAACAAAAGAAGACAAATGGAGTTCGCCTAGACCAATAAAGAATAAATCAATAAATACTTCATTCTTTGATGGTGCACCAACATTAACAGAAGATGGAAACACAATGTATTTTGTAAGCGATAGAGACGGAGAAAGATCCCAATCTGATATCTATGTAGTTCATAAAGTTGGAAGAGATTGGGGGACAGCGAAAAAGCTACCAATGAATGTAAATACTAAAAGCAACGAAACAACACCGTTTATCACGCCCGACGGACGCTTTTTATTCTTTTCGTCTAATGGTTATACAGGAATGGGAGATTATGATATTTATGTCACTGAAAACAAAGGAAACGAATGGACAACACCTATCAATCTTGGACCAGACTTTAACACCGTAAACGATGATATTTTCTTTAGATATTATGAAAAGTTAAAGAAAGCAGTTGTTTCAACTTACAGGATCCAAGGAGATAAATCAAGTATGGATATTTTTGAAATCGATTTAGAAAATTGGGTAATTCCAACTGAAAAATAATTATGAGTAATTCAATTACGAACTACGAATGGTTTAATTACGAATTGCACATTCGTAATTAATCTACCACCGTCAACTTCGCAAATTTCAAAATCAACGTCTTTTGTCCAACCCTAGGAAAGAAAACAGTAGCTTTTTGATCACTTCCAGTGCCAACTAAAGCCGTTATTTTTCCTTTTCCAAACCTGGCATGTTCTACGTTATATCCAACTTTTAAACTTTCTGTTGTACCTCCTCCGCTAACACTTTTAGTTGAACCTGATCCTGAATAAACTTCACTCACGGGTTTCAAGTTGCGATTACCTGTTCCCATTTGACCAAAACCTTTGGTTCTTTCTTCTGACGGTCGTTGGTAACCACTTAGTGACCTACCGCCAGATCTACCACGTGTTTCATTTTCATGAGTGACAAAAGTTTTGTCCACTTCATCAATAAACCGACTCGGTTCTGCCGTTACCAATTGTCCCCAACGGTACCTGCTCACAACATAAGAAAGTGTACATGTTCTTTCGGCTCTTGTGATAGCAACATAAAACAAACGGCGTTCTTCTTCCAACTCAGTTCTCGAAGTCAAAGATAGTTGAGATGGAAATAAATTCTCTTCTAATCCAACGATAAATACATGAGGAAATTCAAGTCCTTTTGAAGCGTGAATCGTCATTAAAGTAATCGTGTTTTTATCTTCTTCTTTCTCTTTATCGGCATCTGTTAATAAAGCGACGTCAATTAAGAAATCACTTAAAGTTCCCACTTCATCTTTCTCTTCTTGTTGAACGGAAAACTCTTTAATTCCGGCCAATAACTCTTGTATGTTTTCATAACGTGTAACTCCTTCTGGAGACTTGTCATCATAAAGATCTTTTAGAATTCCAGAAGATTGTGCAACATTATTGGCTAAATCATAAGCTGGTGCGGTTTCCATTTGAGCAGCATAACTTTGAATTTTCAATGCAAATTGAGCCATCTTGTTTTTTGCTGCTGCCCCAATTGAAACAGGATATCTTTGAAAGTCTGAAATTACATCCCAAAGTGAAACATCATATTGACGAGCTGCCAAAATTACGCTGTCCATTGAGGTTTTACCTATTCCTCTTTTTGGATAATTGATTACACGTTTTAAAGCCTCCTCGTCTTTTGGATTCGCTGATAATCGAAAATAAGCAATCAAATCCTTAATTTCCTTTCTTTGATAGAAGGAAAGTCCACCATATATTTTATATGGTAAGTTCAGTTTTCTAAGAGATTCCTCAAAAGATCTTGACTGCGCATTGGTTCTATATAAAATGGCGAAATCTTTATAGTCGGAGCCTTCTCTTTGTTTAATATCGAAAATTCTATTCGTAATTACACGGCCTTCTTCGTTATCTGTTAAACAACGAATTATGTTGATTTTTCCACCTTCAGCATTTGAAGTCCATACATTTTTTTGAATTTGATCTTTGTTTCGTTTGATTATGCTGTTGGCTGCATTTACAATATTACTCGTACTTCTGTAATTTTGCTCAAGCTTAAATATTTTAAAATCTGGATAATCTTTCTTAAAATTCAAGATGTTCTCAATATTTGCCCCACGGAAAGAATAAATACTTTGTGCATCGTCTCCAACTACACAAATGTTCTCATAAACCGCTGCTAACTTTTTTACAATTAAATACTGTGAGTAGTTGGTGTCTTGGTACTCATCAACTAAAACGTATTTGAATTTTTGCTGATAAAAATGCAATACTGCAGGAAAATCCCTTAATAAAACATTTGTTTGATAAAGTAAATCATCAAAATCCATTGCACCTGCCTGAAAACACCTTTTAGCATATTCTTTATAAATTCGAAAAATTTCAGGTTTCCTAGACATTCTGTCTTCAGAAACTATTTCAACATTCGCTTCGTAGGCTGCTGGAGAAATTAGATTGTTTTTAGCACTGGATATCCTAGCCTGTACAGCATTCGATTTATAAACTTTTTCATCTAAACCAAATTCTTTTACTATTGTCTTTATTAAACTGCGTGAGTCTTGGGTGTCATAGATCGTGAAATTAGATGGATAACCTAGTTTATCAGCATTATACCTTAATATACGTGCAAAGACAGAGTGGAAAGTTCCCATCGTAATATTCATGGATTCATTTCCGCCAACAATAGAATTAATACGCTCCTTCATTTCCTTTGCGGCCTTATTAGTAAAGGTAAGCGCCAGGATGCTAAAGGAATCAACACCATTTCTTAAAAGGTGAGCAATGCGGTAGGTGAGGACCCTTGTTTTACCAGAACCTGCACCAGCAATCACCATCATTGGCCCGTCAATGTGTTCAACAGCGTGGCGTTGACTTTCGTTTAATCCGTCTAAATAATCCATAAAAACAAAGATAAAAATAACCTTTGATGTTGTAGGATATTAAAATTCTTTTTATTGAACAATTCATATCGTACCCGAAGCTATTTTTATAGTTTTCTGCTTTTTGAACCATCACTATTAGCCCTGTCACCCATTGCAAATGGTACTTTAACAATTTACTGTAAAGTACCATTTGTGAGGGTTATTACGTTTTAATCAGTCGGTATTAATGTTTTTTTAATCTATTGGAGATGTGAAAATAGTGTGTGATTTTGATGTCTTTTTTTTCTTTTTAGTGTTTAAATGTTAATTTATAATTAAGTTTGAGTCACTTAACAATAAAATAACGCGAAAAATATGAAACATATAAATATTACATCCACATTTTTATTGGTTGTTACCATGCTAGTTAATTTCGGGCTCACTGCCCAGAATCTTGTAGTCACATTAACAAATAACAATACTGAAACATACTCTATTGCAGATATTCAAAGTATCAAGTTTATAGCAAACTCCATGGTTTTATACGAATTAAATGGAACTATAAATACCTGGAGTATTGATGATATTGATAATTATGCTTTTGATGGTGAGCTTAATGTTAGTGAAGAGACGTTAATTACCACTGGAGAAATTAACGTTTATCCTAATCCTGCCTCTGATAAAGTGACCATTAGTTATGAGTCTAGTTTGTCTGATAGAATAATTATCACCATTGTAGATTTGAATGGAAAAGAGGTAGCTCATCTTTTTGATGGAGTACATGATCAAATCACGAAAGTAGAATGGTCTGTTAAAGAACAAGTCAATGTCGGTTCAGGCACTTATTTATGTAAGATTACTTCAGCTAATAAAATAACTACTAAACCAATAATCATCCAATAACACTTCATATTATGAAAAGAATAATTACGATACTATGTATAGCGTTTAGTTGGGTAGCTTATGGGCAGATCCAACAAAATGTAAACAAAACAAGTGGCTCAGCTTCTAATCTAATAAACGATATTGATAGTATTCGTTTTAATAGTAGCACAGCAGTGATGGAAATTATACTGAATAACGGAAATGTAGAGTCCCATACGATTTCAGATATCGATAACGTTACATTCGAATTAAAATCACCACCAACAGGAGTGACAGCTTCAGCTTCGCCGAATCCAATTTGTGAAGACAGTACGTTAACCTTGTCAGGTGTAGCTGTTGATGCAACTTCGTGGAGTTGGACAGGGCCGAATGGTTTTACTTCTTCTTTGCAAAACCCAACCATCATAAACATTTCCCCAGTTAATGCTGGCGTTTATACCCTCATAGCGAGCAATCCTTTTGGTTCGGCAGCGTCAGTAAATACAGCAGCGGTAGTAGTTAACGCTGTACCAGCAATGGTGGTCGCTAGTGCTGGGTCAAACATCTTGGCTGATGAGTTTGATGCCAATTGGACAGCTGTTAATGGAGCAACTAATTATTATTTAGATGTTGCTGATGATGCAAACTTTAACAACCTTATTGTAAATAACCAAAACGTTGGAAATGTAACTACATATAATGTTACTGGCTTAGCTTGCGAAACTGACTATTACTATCAAGTAAGAGCAGGCAATTCTTGTGGTGTTTCAGCAAATAGTAATGCCATAATGATTACAATTGGACCTTGTTTGAATTGTGGAACTGATTTTACTGATGCACGAGATAATCAGGTTTATGGAACAGTACAGATAGGTAATCAATGTTGGATGAGTGAAAATCTAAATTATACCCCTAGCTCAGGTAATTCTTGGTGTTATGATGATGTGGGTAGTGTTTGTACTACCTATGGTAGGTTGTATGATTGGAATACTGCATCAAATACAACTTCAAGTAGTACTAACCCTAGTGGTGTGCAAGGTGTTTGTCCTAGCGGTTGGCATCTTCCAAGTGATGCTGAGTGGAAAGAAATGGAAATGGAGTTGGGTATGACTCAGGTGGAAGCAGATGGTTTAGGTTTCAGAGGTACAGACCAAGGAAGTCAATTGAAAACCTCAAGTTGGGGAGGTACAAATTCGAGTGGTTTTACTGCTCTTCCTGGAGGGTACCGTAGTGTTTCTGGTACGTATCTCGTTATGAGTTCCCTCGGTCGTTGGTGGACAGCTACTGAGGATGGTACTAAAGCGTGGATGCGAACCCTTGATATTAATGCTACTACTGTCGTTCGTACAAGTGGCTTCGGTAAGGGATATGGATTTTCAGTGCGTTGTGTTAAAAATTGACAATAGGATTTTGATGAACCGAGCTTGCTAGCTCAACGAAGTTAGTAATGCAGTCTAGAACGGTGGCGAGCCAATATATTATTTAATGTTTCCCTTTTTTGTAGGAAATAAGAGGACTAATTAGTTTAGCAAATTTGTCCTATGATTTTTATATCATTTTTGCGAATCACTTTTCAATCTTTTTTCTGTGTAAATTATTGAATTACAATTTAAATCAATACTAATTCATTTATGATGGTATATTTATTAGTTGTATTTTGAATTTAATTCAGAAAATTATTATATTTGTCTAATAAAATTAAAATTTTGACTTTTTATAAGGAAGATATTTTAAAGCCACAAATCGCATACAAGAGAGCCCCGCAGTGCTTTCGCTTGCAGTAAAAGCTGAGCAAAGAAAAACAATCAACACTTCTTTGTTAAAAATCAGTAAGTTTTCTTGATTATCTATTGGATTCTAAAATTTTATATTTATTTTTGCAACCCTCAAAGTAGTTTTGGGGAAATTATTTATTGTAAAAAATTAATGTAAAAATATGCCAACTATACAACAGTTAGTGCGCAATGGAAGAACTGCGCCGGTGAGAAAAAGCAAGTCAGCAGCACTTGATTCTTGTCCGCAGCGTAAAGGAGTATGTGTGCGTGTGTACACCACTACACCTAAGAAGCCAAACTCGGCTATGCGTAAAGTAGCCAGAGTACGTTTAACAAATGGTAAAGAAGTCAATGCTTACATCGGTGGAGAAGGTCACAATCTTCAAGAGCACTCGATGGTATTGGTTCGAGGAGGAAGAGTAAAAGACCTTCCTGGTGTTCGATATCATATCGTTCGTGGTGCTGAAGATACCGCGGGAGTAGAAGGGAGAACACAACGTCGTTCTAAGTATGGAACTAAGAGACCTAAAAAATAAAACGTAAGTCATGAGAAGAAAAAAGGCGAAAAAAATTGAGATTCTACCGGATCCAAAGTTTAATGATGTTCAAGTAACGAAATTCGTGAACAATTTAATGCTTGACGGTAAGAAAAATACATCTTTTAAGATTTTTTACGATGCAATTGACATCGTTGAATCAAAATTAGAAGATCAATCTGGTTTAGAAGTGTTCAAAAAAGCAATTGAAAACATTACTCCAAGCGTTGAAGTGAGAAGTAGAAGAGTCGGAGGGGCAACTTTCCAAATACCTACTCCTGTGCGTGAAGGAAGAAAGCAATCTTTAGCTATGAAATGGATGATCACTTTCTCTCGTAAGCGTAACGAAAAAACAATGGCTCAGCGTTTAGCAAATGAGTTTATTGCTGCTTCTAAAGAAGAAGGTGGTGCGTACAAGAAGAAAGAAGACACATTGAGAATGGCAGAGGCTAACAAAGCATTCTCACATTTCAGATTCTAAAATAAGAGCGAGTTATGGCAAAAAGAGATTTAAAATATACAAGAAACATCGGAATTATGGCGCACGTAGATGCTGGAAAAACCACAACTACAGAGCGTATCCTTTATTATACGGGAATTAGCCATAAATTAGGTGAAACACACGATGGTTCTGCAGTTATGGACTGGATGGAGCAAGAGCAAGAAAGAGGTATTACAATTACTTCAGCTGCTACAACTGCATCTTGGACATACCTTGATAAAGAATATAAAATTAATATTATTGACACTCCAGGTCACGTTGACTTTACTGTTGAGGTAGAGCGTTCATTACGTGTTTTAGATGGTGCAGTAGCGTTGTTTTGTGCCTCTTCAGGGGTCGAGCCGCAGTCTGAAACGGTTTGGAGACAAGCTGACAAGTATGGTGTGCCAAGAATTGGGTTTGTAAATAAAATGGACCGTGCGGGTGCAGATTTTCTAGGAACTGTTAAACAAATTAAAGATAGATTAGGAGGTACTCCAGTGCCACTTCAATTACCTATCGGTTCTGAAGATACTTTTGTTGGTGTCGTAGACCTTATAGTAAACAAAGCTTTTGTTTGGAATGAAGAGGATCTAGGGATGACTTGGACAGAAGTGGATATGCCAGAGGATATGGTTGAGCAGGTTGCTGAATATAGAAATTATCTAATCGAAACTGTTGCTGAATCTGATGATGCATTAATGGAAAAATTCTTTGATGACGCAGACGCAATTACAGAAGATGAAATGATTGCAGCTATTAGAAAATCTACTATTAGCATGGCAATTACGCCAATTATGTGTGGATCAGCATTTAAAAATAAAGGTGTTCAAACGCTTTTAGATGCTGTTATGGCTTTCTTGCCTTCTCCTTTGGATGTTGAAGCAATCGAAGGAACTAATCCTGAAACAGGAGAAATTGAGAAAAGAAGACCAACAACCGATGAACCTATGTCTGCTTTAGCATTTAAAATTGCTACGGACCCATTCGTTGGACGTCTTTGTTTTGTTAGAGCATATTCAGGTAAAATTAGTGCAGGAACTTATGTGTTTAACACACGTACCAATAAAAAAGAACGTATTTCTCGTTTATTCCAAATGCACTCAAGTAAACAAAATGCAATTGATGTATTAGAATGTGGTGATATCGGAGCAGCTGTAGGATTTAAAGATATCCGTACTGGAGATACACTTTGTGATGAGAAATCTCCAATTGTATTGGAATCTATGTCTTTCCCAGATCCAGTTATTGGTATTGCTATCGAGCCTAAAACTAAGGCTGATGTTGATAAATTGTCTATCGGACTAAATAAACTATCTGAAGAGGATCCAACGTTCCAAATTACTTCCAACGAAGATTCAGGACAAACAATTATCTCAGGAATGGGAGAATTGCACCTTGAAGTATTAATTGAGCGTTTAAAACGTGAGTTTAAAGTTGAGGTAAACGAAGGAGAACCACAGGTGTCTTATAAAGAGCAAATTTCTACATCAGTTGATCACAGAGAGACTTATAAGAAGCAATCTGGAGGGCGTGGTAAATTCGCTGACATTGTTGTGAAGATTAGCCCGCAAGATGACGCAGAGAAAACAGGTTTAGAGTTTATTAATAGTATTAAAGGAGGTAACGTTCCTCGTGAATACATACCATCAGTTCAAAAAGGTTTTGAATCTGCAATGAAAAATGGTGTGCTTGCAGGATATCCAATGGACTCATTAAAAGTTGAGTTATTAGATGGTTCTTATCACGCAGTCGATTCAGATTCATTGTCGTTTGAGGTAGCAGCTAAAATGGCATATCGTCATGCAGTTCCTAAAACAAACCCACAACTTCTTGAGCCAATTATGAAGCTTGAGGTCGTTACTCCTGAGGAGAATATGGGAGACGTAGTTGCGGATTTAAACAGAAGACGTGGTCAAATGCAAGGAATGGATGATCGTTTCGGTGCTAAGGTTGTAAAAGCAATCGTTCCACTTTCTGAAATGTTTGGATATGTTACAACATTGAGAACACTTTCATCAGGACGTGCAACTTCAACTATGGAGTTCTCGCACTATGATGTTTGTCCAAAAAACATTGCAGATGAAGTTATCGCGAAAATTAAAGGAAATGTTACAGCTTAATCTATAAGTAATGAGTCAAAAAATTAGAATAAAATTAAAGTCTTACGATTACAACTTGGTTGACAAGTCAGCGGAGAAAATCGTAAAAACAGTAAAAACAACTGGAGCTGTAGTAAGTGGGCCAATTCCACTTCCAACACACAAGAGAATTTATACTGTGTTGAAATCACCACACGTTAACAAAACCGCACGTGAGCAGTTCGAATTATGTTCTTACAAAAGATTGTTAGATATCTATAGTTCTTCTTCAAAAACTGTTGATGCTCTTATGCGTTTAGAGTTACCAAGTGGTGTTGACGTAGAAATTAAAGTTTAATTATAATAAAGAAAGAATGCCAGGAATTATTGGAAGAAAAGTCGGAATGACTAGTGTCTACAGTGTCGAGGGTAAGGCAACACCATGCACAGTGATAGAAGCTGGTCCTTGTGTAGTAACACAAGTTAAAACGAGTGATAGAGATGGTTACGATGCCATCCAGCTTGGATTCGGTGAGCGTAAAGAAAAGAACACTCCGAATGCGTTGCAAGGTCACTTTAAAAAAGCAAATACAACACCCAAAAGAGATTTGGTGGAGTTCATTGATTTTGAACAAGACCTAAAAGCTGGAGAGATTGTAGATGCTTCATTATTTGTTGAAGGAGATCTAGTGAGTATCTCTGGAACTTCAAAAGGAAAAGGTTTTCAAGGTGTTGTTAAAAGACATGGCTTTGCTGGTGTTGGTGAAACTTCACATGGTCATGGTGGTGTAAATAGATCTGCTGGATCTATTGGTATGGCATCCACACCTGGTCGAATTTTTAAAGGGAAGAAAATGGCCGGTCAAATGGGTAACAAAAGAGTTACTATTGAAAATCTTGAAGTAATTAAAGTTCTTGCTGATAAGAATATTTTAGTAGTTAAAGGTTCTATCCCAGGAGCTAAAGGTTCAACTGTAATAATTGAGAAGTAATGGAAGCAAAAGTATTAGATACAAAAGGTAAAGCTACTTCAGATAAGGTAACACTATCTGATTCAATTTACGGAATTGAACCAAATGATCATGCAATTTACTTAGATGTGAAGCAATACTTGGCTAATCAACGTCAAGGTACTCACAAAGCTAAAGAAAGAGCTGAAATATCTGGAAGTACTAGAAAAATTAAAAAGCAAAAAGGAACAGGTACAGCACGTGCAGGTTCTATTAAAAGTCCAATCTTTAGAGGTGGAGGTCGTGCTTTTGGACCACGTCCAAGAAACTACCGTTTCAAACTTAATACTAAGTTGAAAAGAGTAGCTAGAAAGTCGGCATTGTCTATTAAGGCTAAAGAAGAGAGTATTTTTATTCTTGATGGACTTAAATTTGACACACCAAAAACAAAGGAGTTTATATCAGTTTTGACAGCGTTGAAATTGGAAAATGAGAAAGTTTTGTTTGTTGTTGGTAACGAAAGTGACAACGCATACAAATCAGCAAAAAACCTTAAAAATATGAAGGTTGTTTCGGCTGACTCACTTAACACTTACGATGTGTTGAATGCAAGAAAAGTTGTAATTGCAAAAGATGCAGTTGACGTAATTGAAAAGATTTTAAACTAATTGGTGATGAACACAATTATAAAAAAGCCTCTTATTACAGAAAAAGCTACAATGGATAGCGAAATGAATAATCGTTTCACATTCGTTGTTGACCATAGAGCTAATAAGATTGAAATTAAGAAGGCCGTCGAGAACATGTATGGCGTAACAGTGGAAGCTGTGCGCACGATGAATTATGGCGGTGGAAAACCCTCTGTTAAATTTACTAACAAAGGTATCGTTGAGCAACGCAGTAGTAAATTCAAAAAAGCTATTGTAACAGTTGCAGAAGGAGAAACGATTGATCTGTTTACTAATGTTTAATTAATTAAAAGAAATGAGTCTTAAAAAATTCAAGCCTACAACTCCAGGGCAAAGACACAAACTCATCAGTGATTACTCTGAAATCACCACGTCAAAACCAGAAAAGTCACTTGTTTCTATTAGAAAGAAATCAGGTGGGCGTAATAATTCTGGTCGTATGACGATGCGATATGTAGGAGGTGGTCACAAGCAAAAATACCGTAATATCGATTTTAAAAGAGATAAAGCGGATATTCCTGCTACAGTTAAAAGTATTGAGTACGATCCAAATCGTACAGCAAATATTGCTTTACTTTTCTACAAAGATGGTGAGAAGCGCTATATTATTGCGCCGGAGGGATTAGAAGTTGGGGATACTGTTATTTCTGGAAAGAATGCAACTCCTAAAGTTGGTAATGCGATGTATATAGCTGATATTCCATTAGGAACAACTGTACACAATGTTGAAATGGCACCAGGAAGAGGTGGAGTTATCGCACGTGGTGCAGGGACTTCTGCTCAACTTATTGCTAGAGAAGGTAAGTATGGTATTTTGAAAATGCCATCAAGTGAAATCCGTATGATTTTAACTACTTGTTTAGCTTCTATCGGTGCGGTGTCAAACCATAATCACAGTTTATCTGTTTCTGGAAAAGCGGGTCGTTCAAGATGGCTAGGCCGTCGCCCTCGTGTGAGAGGTGTAGTGATGAACCCTGTCGATCACCCAATGGGTGGTGGGGAAGGACGTCACGCAGGTGGACATCCAAGATCGCGTAACGGTATTCCTGCAAAAGGATACAAGACACGTTCATCAAAGAAATATTCAGATAAGTTTATCATCGAGAAAAGAAAGAAATAGGATATGAGTAGATCATTAAAGAAACCTCCATTTGTACACTATAAGTTAGTGCAAAAAATGGAAGCAGCACAGTCCACTAAATCTAAAAACGTAATTAAAACATGGTCTCGTGCCTCTACAATTACTCCTGATTTTGTTGGATTAACAATAGCAGTTCACAATGGTAATAAATTCATACCTGTATTTGTGACTGAGAATATGGTAGGGCATAAGTTTGGAGAATTCGCACCAACGCGTAACTTCAGAGGACATGCAGGTAATAAAAAAGATAAAAGAAGATAACTAAAACTTCATATCATGGGTGCTAGAAAAAGATTAAAAGCCGAAGTAAGAAAGGAAGAAAATAAGAAGATTGCATTTGCATCTCTTAAGAACTCTCCTATTGCTCCAAGAAAAATGAGATTAGTTGCTGATCTTATTAGAGGAGTAGAAGTAAATAAGGCGCTAAATATACTACAACATAATCCAAAAGATGCTTCAAAGAGCCTTTCTACGTTATTGCGTTCTGCAATTGCAAACTGGGAAGCTAAAAATGAAGATAAAAATTTGGAGGATGAAGAGTTAATTGTGAAAACTATTGAAGTTTCACAAGCTGGGATGTTGAAAAGAATTCAACCAAGGGCTCAAGGTAGAGCGAATAGAATTAGAAAACGATCCAACCACGTACATATAGTTGTGGACGGAGTTAAAAATTAGGAAATGGGACAAAAAACTAATCCAATAGGAAATAGATTAGGTTACATCCATGGTTGGGATTCCAACTGGTATGGAGGATCTGACTATGCGGATAAAATTGTTGAGGACGATAAGATTAGAAAGTACTTAAATGCCCGTTTATCACGTGCTAGTATTTCTAAAATTATCATTGAAAGAACTTTAAAGTTGGTTACTGTTACTATCAATACTTCACGTCCAGGAGTGATTATTGGTAAGGGTGGTCAAGAGGTTGACAAGCTGAAGGAAGAGTTAAAAAAATTGACGAATAAAGAAATCCAGATTAACATTTTTGAGATTAAACGTCCTGAATTGGATGCTCATCTTGTAGCGGATAATATTGCTCGTCAAATTGAAGCTCGTATTTCTTTTCGTAGAGCTATAAAAATGGCAGTTGCCTCTACAATGAGAATGGGAGCTGAAGGAATCAAAGTTAAAATTTCAGGTCGATTAAACGGAGCTGAGATGGCACGTGACGAAATGTATAAAGATGGAAGAACTCCGTTACATACATTTAGAGCAGATATTGATTACGCATTGGCTGAAGCTCATACAACTTACGGACGTATCGGTATTAAGGTATGGATCTGTAAAGGTGAGATATTTGGTAAACGCGATCTTTCACCTAACATTGGACTTGAGTCTCAAAAGAAAGGTGGTCGCCGTGGCGCTCCTAAGAGAAAGAAAAAATAAGTTTAATTCTTAAAAAGTACTGAAAGATGTTATCACCAAAGAAAACCAAATTTAGAAAAGCCCAAAAAGGAAGAAACACAGGAATTGCTCATAGAGGAAGTACTGTTGCTTTTGGATCTTTTGGACTAAAAACCTTGGAACCAGCATGGATTACATCCAGACAAATCGAAGCTTCACGTATAGCCGTTACTAGATACATGAAGAGAGAGGGTAAAGTTTGGATTCGTATCTTCCCAGATAAACCAGTTACGTCTAAGCCTGCAGAGGTGCGTATGGGGAAAGGGAAAGGTGCACCAAGTCACTGGGTTGCAGTTGTTAAACCAGGACGTATTTTATTTGAAGCTGACGGTGTTTCTTACGATGTTGCTAAAGAAGCACTTCGTTTGGCTGCACAAAAGCTTCCTGTAAAATGTAAATTCGTTACGCGTAACGATTATGTAGTTCCAGGAAAATAATAAAAACAGATGAAACAAGAAGAAATCACTCAATTGTCCCTAAACGATTTAAAAGATCGTCTTGACACAACAACTGAAAAGATTGGAAAAATTACTTTAACACACAAAGTTTCTCCTTTGGAGAATCCAATGCAAATTAAGAAGTTGAGAAAGACTATCGCAAGATTGAATACGGAATTGACTAAAAGAAACAAGCAAGCTTAAGCTCGCAATTTAGAAAATGCCTTGATATGGAAAATCAACATTTAAGAAAAGAAAGAACTGGTGTTGTAACTAGTGATTTGATGGAGAAATCTATCGTTATTACAGTTGAACGAAAAGTAAAACACCTGAAATATGGTAAGTTTATTAAAAAATCTACTAAATTTGTAGCCCACGATGAAAAAAACGAGTGTAACATAGGTGATACAGTTCGTATTCGTGAGTGCCGCCCTTTGTCAAAAACAAAGAATTGGAGATTAGTAGAAATAATAGAAAGAGCCAAATAATCATTAAGAAATGATACAACAAGAATCAAGACTTGCAGTAGCCGACAATAGTGGCGCAAAAGAGGTTTTATGTATCCGAGTTCTCGGAGGTACAAAACGTCGTTATGCTTCTATTGGAGATAAAATAGTAGTTACTGTCAAGAGCGCAATGCCCTCTGGTAATGTCAAAAAAGGACAAGTAGCCACGGCTGTGATAGTAAGAACGAAAAAAGAAATCCGTCGTCCAGATGGTTCTTATATTCGATTCGATGATAATGCTGTGGTTATTTTAAACCAAGCAAATGAAATGAGAGGAACTCGTATTTTTGGACCAGTAGCTAGAGAGCTACGTGATAAGAATTACATGAAAATTGTTTCATTAGCACCAGAAGTGCTTTAAAACTTTAAGATCATGCAAAAGAAATTACACATTAAAGTTGGTGACACCGTGAAAGTAATTAGCGGTGAGCATCGTGGTCAGGACGGAAAAGTCCTTTCAATTGACAGAAATAAAGAGCGTGTGCTTGTGGAAGGTGTTAACGTTGTAAAACGTCACACTAAACCAGATGCAGCAAACCCTCAAGGTGGTATTGTGGAGAAAGAAGCGGGACTTCACATTTCCAACCTCATGCTTGTTTATAAAAACGAACCAACTCGAGTTGGGCGTATGAAAAACAAGGATGGAAAGCTAGTTCGTTTCGCTAAGAAATCTGGAGAAGAAATTAAGTAATGAGTTATACACCAAGACTTAGACAGCAGTACAAAGAGGAAATTATTCCTGCTTTGCAAAAACAGTTCGGTTTCAAATCTGTTATGCGTGTACCAAGAATTGAGAAGATTATTTTATCTCAAGGTATCGGTGAGGCAGTAGCTGATAAGAAAATTATTGACGGAGCTATCGAAGATATTACCGCAATTACAGGACAAAGACCAATAGCAACAGTTTCCAAGAAAGACGTTTCTAATTTTAAATTAAGAAAAGGAATGCCTATTGGAACTAAAGTTACTTTACGAGGAGATAACATGTATGAATTTTTAGACCGATTAATTTCAATCGCTCTTCCTCGTACTCGTGACTTCAAAGGAGTGCCAGCTAGAGGGTTCGATGGACGTGGTAATTTTAATATGGGCGTAAAAGAGCATATTATTTTCCCAGAAATCGATATTGATAAAGTAAATAAAATTTTAGGAATGGATATTACATTTGTTACCTCAGCAAAATCTGATGAGGAAGCAAAAGCATTATTAGATGCGTTTAAATTTCCATTTACAAAAAAGTAGAAAATGGCAAAAGAATCAATGAAAGCGCGTGAGCGCAAAAGAGAAGCAATGGTTGCTAAGTATGCTGAGAAGCGCAAAGCGCTAAAAGATGCTGGTGACTGGGAAGGACTTCAAAAATTGCCGGCTAACTCATCTAAGGTTAGATTGCATAATCGTTGTAATTTGACTGGACGTCCAAGAGGATACATGAGACAATTTGGACTGTCAAGGGTGACGTTTAGAGAAATGGCTCTTTCTGGTAAAATACCAGGAATTAAAAAAGCAAGTTGGTAATCTTATAGTTAGAAAATATGAATACAGATCCAATAGCAGATTTTTTGACTCGCATTAGAAATGCGAGCAGTGTAACTAAGAAAGTTGTTGAAATGCCTTCTTCAAAAACTAAAGTAGCAATGGCGAAAATTCTTTTTGAAAAAGGATATATCGCTAACTATAAAGTCGTAGAAGACGATAAACAAGGAATAATTAAGATTGCACTTAAATATAATCCATCAACGAAAGTACCAGCAATTACTAAATTGCAACGTGTATCTTCTCCAGGATTAAGAAAGTATAGTAATTCAAAAGAATTGCCACGTGTATTAAACGGTTTGGGAATCGCAATTATATCTACATCAAAAGGTTTGATGACAGATAAAGAAGCGAGAGTACAAAAAGTAGGTGGTGAAGTTCTTTGTTACGTTTATTAATTTATAAAGTAATAATAAGCAATGTCAAGGATAGGTAAATCCCCAATAAGCATCCCGAGTGGAGTAGAAGTAAAAATGGATGGACAACTCGTGACAGTGAAAGGACCAAAAGGTGAGATAACTCACGTGATGGATTCTGATATCACTGCTCAAATAGAGGATGGTACAATCACATTTAACCGCGCATCGGACGCACCAGCAACTAGAGCTAGACATGGTCTTGAAAGATCACTTGTGAACAATATGGTGGTTGGTGTTTCCGAAGGGTTTAAAAAGGTATTAGAAGTAATAGGAGTAGGTTTTAGAGCTGAGGCTCAAGGTCAAATGTTGACAATGTCTGTTGGACATACACACCCAATTGTTTTCGAAATACCTAATGAAGTTAAGGTATCTGCAGAAACCGCTAAAGGTAAAGCACCAGTTGTGACTTTAGAGTCGTTTGATAAACAACTGTTAGGACACGTAGCTGCCAAAATTCGTTCCTTCCGTAAACCTGAACCATACAAAGGAAAAGGTATCCGCTTCCAAGGGGAGTATGTGAGAAGAAAAGCTGGTAAAGCTGCAGGTAAATAACCTTAAACTTAAGAAATAATGGCATTTGATAAAATAGCTAGAAGAGCTAAGATTAAAAAACGTATCCGTAAAAATTTGACGGGTACTGAGACACTTCCGAGATTGACTGTGTACAGAAGTAATAAACAAATTTATGCGCAGGTAATCAATGACTTGAAGGGAGAAACTTTGGTTTCTGCTTCGTCACAAGGACAAAAAGAATGTGAAAACCTTCCAAAAATCGATCAAGCGAAGTTTGTGGGTAAATTAATCGCTGAAAAAGCGATTAAAGCAAACATAGAGGCTGTGAAGTTTGACCGTAATGGTTATTTATATCATGGTAGAGTAAAATCACTTGCTGATGGAGCAAGAGAAGGCGGACTAAAACTTTAAGAAAATGGCAGCAAAAATTAAAAATCACGTTAAACCAGCTGACTTAGAACTTGTAGACAAGTTGGTAGGAATTAACAGAGTTACAAAAGTAACCAAAGGTGGACGTACATTCAGTTTTTCTGCAATCGTTGTGGTTGGAAATGAAAACGGAATTGTAGGTCAAGGATTAGGTAAAGCAAATGAAGTAACAGAAGCAATTTCTAAAGGAATTGACGATGCGAAAAAGAACTTAATCCGTGTTCCAATAATTAACAATACTGTGCCACACACACAGAAAGGTAAATTTAGTGGAGCAAGAGTTTTACTCAAGCCAGCATCTGAAGGTACAGGAGTTATTGCAGGAGGTGCAATGCGTGCTGTATTAGAGAGCGCTGGAATCCATAATGTTTTGGCAAAATCGCAAGGTTCATCAAACCCAGCAAACGTGGTGAAAGCTACAATTGATGCTTTGTCTCAAATGAGAGACGCATTATCTGTTGCTAAACAACGTGGTATTACGATGGAACAAGTGTTTAACGGTTAATATAATTTATAATGGCAAAGACAGTAAAAATTAAACTTGTAAGAAGTGCTATTAACCGAACACAACGTCAAAAAGACACGGTAAAAGCATTAGGATTAAGAAAATTGAATCATACAATCGAAAAGGAAGCAACTCCTCAAGTTATGGGTATGATCGCTAAAGTTCAACACTTAGTTGAAGTAGTTGAGTAAAACATAAAAACTGAAAAGCAATGAGTTTAAATAATTTAAAACCAGCTAAGGGTTCTACACATAGCCACCGCCGAATCGGAAGAGGACAGGGGTCTGGATATGGAGGAACCGCTACGCGTGGTCATAAAGGTGCTAAATCAAGATCTGGTTATAGTAAGAAAACTGGATTTGAAGGTGGACAAATGCCACTTCAAAGACGTGTACCGAAATATGGTTTTACAAATATTAACAGAATTGAATACAAAGGAGTTAATCTTGATGTAATTCAAACTTTGGTAGATCGTAAAAACCTAACTGAAATTAATCCTGAAGTACTACGTGAAAATGGTCTTTTAGGGAATAGAGAATTAGTTAAAATCCTTGGAAGAGGTGAACTAAACGCAAAAATTAGCGTTTCTGCACACAAGTTTTCTGCATCTGCAAAAGCAGATATTGAAGCAAAAGGTGGTGATTGTTCAGAAATCTAATTAAATTTGCAAACTATTTTACCCAGATGAAGAAACTAATTGAGAATATAAGTAATATTTGGAAAGTTGAAGAGCTAAGGAAAAGGTTATTAATAACCTTTTCTTTAATCCTCGTTTTCCGAATCGGATCGTTTATTGTATTACCAGGTGTTGATAGTTCCAAACTGGCAACTGATGGTGCCGATGCTGGTACTATTGAAGGCTTGTTAGGTTTACTTTCTGGTGGAGGGTTTACCAATGCCTCATTTTTGGCATTGGGAATTATGCCCTACATTTCTGCCTCTATTATCATGCAGTTGATGGGGATGGCTGTACCTGCAGTGCAGAAAATGCAAGAGGAAGGTGAGAGTGGTCGTAAGCGTATTAATAACTATACACGTATTTTGACTATTATCATTTGTGCCGTTCAAGCTCCAGGGTACTTATCACTATATGTAGCTGGTAAAAATGCAATTCCTGAAGCATTTATGAATTCACCTCTTTGGTGGACACAATCTGTTTTAGTACTAGTTGCTGGAGCAATGTTCGCTGTATGGTTGGGTGAACGTATCACTGATAAAGGAGTTGGGAATGGTATATCTTTATTGATTACAGTTGGAATTATTGCGCGACTTCCACAATCTTTTGTTGCAGAAACAGCACAACATTCATTCCTAATTGTAATTATTGAAGTAATCGTGTTCATGCTCATTGTTATGGCAACGGTTTTGATTGTTCAAGGTGTTCGAAAGATTCCGATGAATTATGCAAAACGTGTAGCGGGAGCAAGAGGTGGTGCAGTAGATGCACAAGGAGCTCGTTCTTACCTTCCAATAAAAGTGAATGCATCTGGTGTGATGCCAATCATTTTTGCTCAAGCAATCATGACTGTCCCTGTAATGTTTATCGAGAAGCAATTCGGAATTTTTGGATTCTGGTACAATCTTGTATTGTTTATCCTAATTATCGTGTTTACGTATTTCTATACAGCGATAATGATAAACCCGAAGAAGATGGCTGATGATATGAAACGTAACGGTGGGTTTATTCCTGGAGTAAGACCGGGTGATGAAACTGCTAGTTATATCGATAATTTAGTGTCTAAAATCACACTTCCTGGATCGGTGTTTTTAGCAATAATTGCTATTATACCTGCAATTGCAGTACTGTTCGGTGTAGGAGATGGTTTTGCACTATTCTTTGGAGGTACTTCTCTATTGATTATGGTGGGGGTTGTTTTGGATACTTTACAACAAATAGAGTCTTATTTATTAAACCGTCACTATGATGGATTAATGGAAGGAACTAAGATTAGAGGACGTCGTACGCAGGGTGAGATGTCTGGAATGTAATTTATACTATAACAAATGGCTAAGCAGCAATCAATAGAACAAGACGGTACGATTATAGAATCCTTATCTAACGCAATGTTTAGAGTTGAGTTAGAAAATGGACATGTAATCACCGCGCACATCTCTGGAAAGATGAGGATGTATTACATCAAGATTCTTCCAGGAGACCGTGTTAAAGTAGAAATGTCTCCTTATGATCTCACAAAGGGGAGAATCACATTTAGATATAAATAAAAAAGTGTTAGATACACTTAAATAGAAAGTAAAATGAAAGTAAGAGCTTCAGTTAAAAAGCGATCGGAAGATTGTAAAATCGTAAAACGAAAAGGAAGAGTTTACGTTATAAACAAAAAAAATCCTAAGTTAAAACAACGACAAGGATAAGATAATTGTAAAAATTATGGCGAGAATTGCAGGAATAGATCTACCAAAAAACAAAAGAGGTGTTATTGGATTAACATACATCTTTGGTATTGGACGTAGCAAAGCAAAAGAAATTTTGAATGCTAATGGTATTGACGAGAACATCAAAGTTTCTGACTGGGATGATGACCAAATTGGTCTAATTCGTAATACTATTAACGAAATAAAAGTGGAAGGTGCATTGCGTTCAGAGGTTCAATTAAACATCAAACGTTTAATGGATATTGGTTGTTATAGAGGAGTTAGACATAGATCTGGCTTACCTTTAAGAGGACAACGTACTAAGAATAACTCTAGAACAAGAAAAGGTAGAAGAAAAACTGTTGCAAATAAGAAAAAAGCAACTAAATAATAGTTATTAATATGGCAAAGTCTAATCAAAAGAAGAAGAAAAATGTTAAAGTAGATGCTATTGGTGAAGCGCATATCCAAGCTACCTTCAACAATGTTATTGTATCTTTAACCAATGCTCAAGGACAAGTTATCTCTTGGTCTTCAGCAGGTAAAATGGGCTTCAAAGGTTCTAAAAAGAACACACCTTATGCTGCACAAGTTGCTGCTGAGGAGTGTGCTAGAGAAGCTCATGACTTCGGATTACGTAAAGTAAGAGTGTTTGTTAAAGGACCTGGTTCTGGTAGAGAATCAGCAATCCGTGCAATACACAACTCAGGAATTGAAGTAACAGAAATTAATGATGTTACTCCATTACCTCATAATGGTTGTCGTCCTCCAAAACGTAGAAGAGTATAATTTTTATAAACAACATGAGGAGTCACACTGGCGAAGGAAGATGCCTTAATTCACAGTACCTCAAAATAACAATTTAAAATGGCAAGATATACAGGACCAAAGTCAAAAATTGCTCGTAGATTTAGAGAACCAATTTTTGGACCAGACAAAGCGCTGGAAAAAAGAAGTTATGGCCCGGGACAACACGGACCAAATAAAAGAAGAGGAAAGCAATCAGAGTACTCTATTCAGTTAACTGAAAAACAAAAAGCAAAATACACCTACGGTATTTTAGAGCGTCAGTTTTTAAATTTATTTAAAAGAGCCTCTTCAATGAAAGGAATTACAGGTGAGAATCTGTTGATACTTTGTGAGTCGCGTTTAGACAATACAGTTTACCGTTTAGGAATCGCACCTACACGTAGCGCTGCTCGTCAATTTGTTTCACACAGACACATTACAGTTAACGGTAATGTAGTAAATATTCCTTCTTATACACTTCGTGAAGGAGACGTGGTAGGGGTACGTGAGAAATCTAAATCTTTAGAGGCGATTACAAATTCTATCGCTTCAAGGACTACAAATTATGATTGGTTGAACTGGGATTCTGGAAGTATGTCTGGAACTATGATGAGTACTCCATCCAGAGAAATGATTCCTGAAAACATTAAGGAACAACTGATTGTAGAATTATATTCTAAATAAAAATTAATTTAATATTATGGCTATTTTAGATTTTCAAAAGCCGGACAAGGTGATCATGATTGAATCTAACGAACACGAAGGTCAATTCGAGTTTCGTCCGTTAGAACCAGGTTATGGAATCACTGTTGGAAACGCTTTAAGACGTATATTACTTTCCTCACTAGAAGGCTTTGCAATATCTTCAATTCGTATTGAAGGGGTGGATCACGAGTTTTCTACAATCAAAGGTGTAGTAGAAGACGTAACTGAGATCGTTTTGAACTTAAAACAAGTGCGTTTTAAGCAACAAATCGAAGACCAAGACGAAGAAACTGTTATTATTTCTGTAGGGGGACAAGACACCTTTACAGCAGGTGATATTGGTAAATTTACAACGGCTTTCCAAGTATTGAACCCAGATATGGTTCTTTGCAATATGGATGCTTCTGTTAAATTGGATATTGAGCTAAAAATTATCAAGGGAAGAGGTTATGTTCCTGCTGAAGAGAATAAAACAGCTAATGCACCATTTGGAACAATATTTATTGACTCGATTTTTACACCTATTAAAAATGTAAAATTTACAGTTGAGAATTTCCGTGTAGAACAAAAGACAGATTATGAAAAATTAATCTTTGACATCATCACAGATGGTTCTATTCATCCTAAAGATGCTTTGCAAGAAGCTGCAAAGATCCTAATCCATCACTTTATGTTGTTCTCTGATGAGCGCATAACGTTGGATAGTGAAATCAAATCTGAAACTGAAGAGTTTGATGAGACTTCATTACACATGCGTCAATTGTTGAAAACAAAGTTAGTTGACTTGGACTTATCTGTTCGTGCTCTTAACTGTTTGAAAGCAGCAGACGTAGATACCTTAGGAGATTTGGTAGTCTATAATAAAAACGACTTATTGAAGTTCAGAAACTTTGGTAAAAAATCCCTAACAGAACTGGAAGATCTTGTTGATGCTAAAGGATTGTCGTTTGGAATGAATACGTCTAAATACAAATTAGACAAAGAGTAAAAACTGATATAAGACTTTAAAATGAGACACGGTAAGAAAAATAAAAGTTTAAGTAGAACGTCTTCACATAGAAAAGCAATGCTTTCTAACATGGCATGTTCACTTATAGAGCACAAAAGAATCAATACAACCGTAGCAAAAGCAAAAGCACTTCGTGTTTATTTAGAACCTTTGCTTACAAAATCAAAAACTGATTCAACGCATTCTCGACGTATAGTTTTCAAATACTTGCAAAGTAAAGAAGCTACAACGGAATTATTCAGAGAAGTAGCGCCAAAAATCGCTGACAGACCAGGAGGATATTTACGTATCATTCGTATTGGTAATCGATTAGGTGATAATGCTGAAATGTGTATGATCGAATTGGTTGATTTCAATGATTTGATGACAAAAGAGCCAAAAGAGAAGAAGACACGTCGTTCGAGAAGAGGTGGAGGTTCATCTTCTTCTGAAGCGAAAACTGCAGACGCAGCAACAGAAAAAGAAGAAAAGCCAAAGGCTAAAAAGGAAGCTCCTAAGGCTGCTAAAAAAGCCGATGATAAGAAGGATGCTCCTAAAGCTGAAGCTAAGAAAGAAACTCCTGAAAAAGAGGAGAAGAAAGAAGATAAAAAGGACGATAAATAGGTGGTATAAACCTACTTCGTTTAAGTTATTAGGAGGCTGTCTGAACTTTTCGACAGCCTCTTTTTTATTTTAAGCTGAATTTCTATTTAAATACTAAGTTCAGGTTAATACCAAATTATTTCGCAATTTTGCAGATATAATAAATAAAGTATGAGTCATAAATCTGGTTTTGTAAATATAGTTGGAAGCCCTAATGTCGGTAAATCGACATTGATGAATCGCCTACTTGGCGAGAAGCTTTCTATTGTAACATCTAAAGCCCAAACCACGCGTCACAGAATTCGTGGAATTTTGAATCATGAGGATTATCAAGTTGTATTCTCAGATACACCTGGAGTAGTCAATGCAGCTTATGAGTTGCATGAGTCAATGATGCGACACGTAAATACCTCACTTAGTGATGCGGATGTTCTGCTTTTCATTACTGATGTTTTTGAAGACACAATGAATCACCAAGAGACATTAGAAAAAATCAAGGAGCTTGATGTTCCTGTGATTTGTCTGGTGAATAAAATCGATTTAAGAGATCAAAAAGTTGTTGCAGAAAGATTAGCACATTGGGCTAAGGAATTACCAAAAGCAACTATTTTACCCGTTTCAGCATTACATAATTTTAATGTTGAACCTATTTTGAATTTAATTTTAGATAAACTACCTGAATCTCCAGCCTTTTTTGATAAAGAAGCTATATCGGATCGTCCAATGCGTTTCTTTATCTCTGAGATTATAAGAGAAAAGATATTTTTAAATTTAAAAAAAGAAGTTCCTTATGCTTGTGAAGTAGAAGTAACGGAATACATAGAGGAGGAAAATATTATAAGAATTAGAGCCAATATCATAGTGGAACGCGATTCTCAAAAAGGAATCTTGATTGGTGCTAAAGGAAGACAATTGAAATATATCGGAATTGATAGCCGTAAAGACATAGAGAAATTTGTCGATAAACACGTCTTCCTTGAAACTTTCGTGAAAGTCGATAAAGATTGGCGTAATAACGAAGGGAAACTTAAAAAATACGGATACTAATTATGAGTAATATAGTAGCAATTGTTGGTAGACCTAATGTTGGAAAATCAACTTTATTTAATCGTTTAACAGAATCTCAAACTGCCATTACGGAAGAAATGAGTGGTGTTACACGAGACAGAATTTACGGGAAAGGTGAATGGATTGGCTATGAGTATTCTGTTATAGACACTGGAGGATACGTTAAAGGATCCGATGATGTTTTTGAAGCTGAGATACGTAAACAAGTTGAAATAGCAATTGAAGAGGCGAGCGTAATTATTTTTGTGGTTGATGTAACAACGGGAATTACCGATTTAGACGATAAGGTTGCAAAACTTTTACGTTCCTCCAAAAAGAAAGTATTTCTCGCCGCTAACAAAGTTGATAATACTGGAAGAGTAGGTTTGTCCTCTGAGTTTTGGTCATTAGGTGTTGGAGATGTTTATGACATCGCAGCAGCAAGTGGGTCTGGAACAGGAGAATTATTAGATGATATTGTAAAAGAGTTCAAATCTAAAACAATAGAATCTGATAGTGAACTGCCTCGTTTTGCCATTGTTGGAAAACCTAACGTTGGAAAATCATCTTTGGCCAATGCTTTAATTGGTGAAGAAAGAAATATAGTTACACCAATTTCTGGTACAACTAGAGATCCTGTAAATACGCGTTATTCCTCTTTCGGATTTGAATTTATATTAATTGATACAGCTGGGATTAGAAAACGTTCTAAGGTTCACGAAGATATTGAGTATTACTCGGTTTTGCGCTCCGTTAGGACGATTGAAAGCGCTGACGTTTGTATCTTTATGATTGATGCTACGGAGGGAATACAGAAACAGGATTTGAATATCTATTACATGTGTGAAAAGAATCATAAAGGAGTTGTTGTTCTTGTAAATAAATGGGATTTGGTAGAAGATAAGGGAGCTCAATCTACTAAAGAAGCAGAAGATCACATTCGTGAACAATTGGCTCCTTTTAATGATGTTCCTATTGTATTTACTTCAGCATTAACAAAACAACGTATTCATAAAGCGCTAGAAGTAGCTATGAAAGTTTACAATAACAGAATAAAGAAAATTCAAACTTCTGTATTAAATGAAGTAATGCAAAAAGAAATTGCACATTTCCCACCACCATCTTTGAAAGGGAAGTATGTTAATATCAAATACATTACCCAGTTACCTACACATGCTCCGGCGTTTGCGTTTTATAGTAATTTACCACAGTATATTCCAGACAGTTATAAGCGCTTTTTAGAGAATAAAATTAGAATGCATTTCGATTTTGAAGGAGTTCCTGTGAGGATTTTTGTTCGAAAAAAATAAGGAAATAGAATGTTATAAAAAATGGCTAAGTACAAAAGTACTTAGCCATTTTTTTATATAAATCTAAATTAAACCCAATATCAGAACGTTGATATTTCTTGAAGGGTTGGAAAAAAATCACGATAATTCTAAATTTATTACGCGTTCTTCGTATATTCATCCAAGAAAAAATATAGAATATGCCTTTTAATGCAATTTTCGGGTGGTTTATTAAAAAGAGGGTGCATCAAATCGATTTATTTCGAATGCATCCTGTTGAAGTTCAGAAAGAATGGTTCGAACGACTTATTATAAGTGGTCGCAAAACTGTATTTGGTAAGAAATTTAATTTTGGAGAAATCAATCATTACGATGAATTTAAAAAGCTAGTACCACTTCAAGATTACGATGATTTAAAGGAATGGGTAGAAAGGGAAGTTGAGGGAGAAGAAGATGTTTTATGGCCAGGTGAGACACAATGGTTTGCTAAGTCTTCTGGCACTACATCAGACCGTAGTAAGTTTATTCCTGTAACCAAAGATTCATTAGAAGAATGTCATTATAAAGGAGGCAAAGATCTTCTGGCTATTTATTACTCTCTATTTCCAAATACAAAACTGTATAGAGGGAAACACCTAGTTGTAGGTGGAACAGCAGAACAGAATAAACTTAGACCCGATAGTTATTCTGGAGATTTATCTTCGATCATTTTAAAGAATTTACCTTGGTGGGTGGAAATTAAAAGAATTCCTTCCCGTGAAACTGCTTTAATGAGTGAATGGGAAGAGAAAATCGAAAAACTGGCAGAAGAAACCATGTACGAAGACGTTTCTAGTATTTCAGGAGTTCCAAGTTGGACATTGGTTTTGTTGAATCGTATTTTGGAAAAAGCTGGGAAGAAAGACATCAGAGAAGTTTGGCCAAATCTTGAGCTTTTTATGCATGGCGGAGTAAGTTTTAAACCTTATGAAAAGGAGTTTAATAGAATTATTCCTCATGAAGACATGCATTATATTGAATCATATAATGCCTCAGAAGGTTTTTTTGGGATTCAAGATGAACTGGATGGAGATTTATTATTGATGTTGGATTATGGGATATTTTTTGAATTTATACCCATGTCTGAATACAAAGGAACTCAATCAGAAACTATAGTCAGCATTAGTGATGTAGAGTTGGATGAAAACTACGCAATTGTAATTTCTACAAATGGCGGACTTTGGAGATATATTCTTGGCGATACCATTATGTTCACAAGTAAATTTCCCTATAGGTTCAAAATTACAGGAAGAACTAAACATTTTATTAATGTATTTGGTGAAGAGGTAATTGTTGATAATACTGATAATGCCATTAGTTTTGCATGTCAAGAAACGAATGCTTTATTAAAAGATTATACAGCTTGTCCTATATACATGAAGGAGGGGAAGCAAGGCGGGCATGAGTGGATTATAGAATTCAACGAAAAACCAAATGATATTGATAAGTTCTCACAAATTCTAGATAGTACGCTCAGAGAATTAAATTCAGACTACGATGCAAAACGAACAAAAGATCTAAGTTTAGGTTTTCCAACTATTCATATTGCCAGGGTTGGATTATTTGATGATTGGCTGAAAAGTAAAGGTAAATTAGGTGGTCAGCACAAGGTTCCAAGATTATCGAATGATAGAAAGATATTAGAAGAAATACTAAGTTTGGAACCTAGCACTGTTTTTGAAGCGAACAAGGTATGAAATCAATAATCCTCTTTATTTTTTTAGTAATATTTATCTCTATGGATTCCGTAGGTCAGTCCTACAAATGGAAGTTAGAGAATTCCTATAATAATAAAAATATTGAGGCCTGGGACATTACTCCATTAGAAGAGGTAATTGTTTCTGATAAAGGAGCTTTATATAAGTTAGATACCAATTTTCAGTTGGCTTTTACACAAAGTAAAAAAGGGTTTGGTACAATTACCAAAATAGATGCGCGACATTCACTTAAAACCTTAATTTATTCGGTGAGCCATCAAATGATTGGATTTGTTGATAATACGCTTTCCTTTCAAGATGGAAAGATCGATTTGTCAGCACTATATATTGGGTATGGTACACAGGTTTGTTATTCAGACCAAACAAGTCGCTTTTGGGTTTTTGATGAGCAAAATGCACGTCTAGTTCGTTTTGAAGGACTACAGTCTAGTGTAGCACAATCAGAAATATCAAATTTAATGTCGATTACTTATAGTGACGATCCAACTTCATTAATTGAAAGCCAAAATCAGTTATTTCTCTTTTATGAATCAGCTGGTATTTTTGTATTTGATTATTACGGAAGTTTATTACGCAAATATCCATACGAAGACGCTATTCAAATTTATCCTACTGAGAAGTATCTTTATATTTTAAGGGAGTCAACTATTGTTCGTCTTGACAGAAGGTCTGATATGGAGGAGTCTATAGAGCTCCCTAAGAGTGGAATTGAAGATTTGCGGGTGTTTGGGAATTTGGTCTATTTTAAGGATAAAAATGGGGTAAGTAAATATTCTTTAATTCATTCCAAGTAAGCTCCGTTTTTAAAACAATATTAGTATTTTAGTCCATCAATTAAATAAGTCAAATTATGCATATTGCTGTTGCAGGAAATATAGGATCAGGGAAGACAACTTTAACAGAGTTATTGTCGAAGCATTATGGTTGGGAAACGCATTACGAAAATGTGTCTCAAAATCCATATTTGAATGATTTTTATGAAGACATGCAGCGCTGGTCTTTTAATCTTCAAGTTTATTATCTAAACAGTAGATTTACGCAGATTCAGGAAATTCAACAAACTGATAAAGTCGTTATTCAGGACCGAACTATATATGAAGACGCATATATTTTTGCTCCTAATCTTCACTCAATGGGATTGATGACGACCAGAGATTTTGAAAATTATTTCTCTTTATTCAATTTGATAGAATCATTTGTATCACCTCCAGATTTACTTATTTATTTAAGAGCAAGCGTTCCTACCTTAGTGAATCAAATCCAGAAAAGAGGACGTGAATACGAAGCATCAATTCGTTTAGATTATTTAAAGCGTTTGAACGAAAGGTATGAAGCTTGGATCAGTACTTATGACAAAGGGAAAATGCTCATCGTAGATGTTGATAATAATAATTATCACGAAAACCCAGAGGACTTAGGGAAGATTATTTCTTCTATTGATGCGGAAATTCATGGGTTGTTTTAAGTTCGGTCGCCTTCGACAGGCTAGTCACCGAAGAATAATCCCGCTGACTGACTGTCGAAGGTAGTGCGATCATAGAAGCTAAAACCACTTTGAAAGAAGTGAAAATAAGTTCAAAAATAATTAGGTTTTTATCTTAGAATGCTCAGTCACCAGAGCTTTCTCTCGCTGACTGGGTCTGTCGAAGGTAGCGATTGAAAAAACTTATGCTTGCCTAAAGCTTACATTATTTGATCGTCAAATTCCTTAACCAATTTAGATATTTCTAGAACCATTTGAACCTTTTTCTCATCTTCTACTTTTTCTTCGTTATGTTTTTCAGCAAATTCTCTTAATATAATTTCTGCATCTAGAATGTGGTGTTCTTCAAAAGGACCTTCCATATTTTCAATGATTGTTAAACATTCTAAAGCGACCAAGAAGTCATGTTGCACAGCAATTGAAACGAAGTCTACAATGTATTCTGAGTAATCAACTTTGCTGTTCCAAATTGTCGTAAGTAATTGAAGATGAATTTTGTTATATTCTTCATTCAGTAAAACATCCATTATTGTTTGTGCACTTGAAGTAGATTTTATATCACCAAGGAAAGTAACAATCTCTTGTTCAGTAGACGGAGAAACACCTTTATTCCAAACATCGATAATTGGTAAAATAACATTGTCGTCACCATTTACTTTCAAAGCTTTCAAACCTTCAATAATCTTCTTGTCTTGACCTGAAGTGATGTCTTTAAGAATTGATTTAATCTTTGTTCTTTTTTCTTCTGCTCTTTCTGCTGATGCCATATTTAAACTATTTTCTGCAAAGTTAAGGATAAGTAAGCTTTATCTCCCACTTTCTTCTCCACTTAATTCTTGATCTTACTTTAAGTTTTATATTTATTTTTATATTTACCTAACAGTATTTGAATTTTATAAAAGTTCATAGAAATTAAGCAATGGTTTTAATAATGTTTATTCACTTAAAAGAAACAGAAGATGGCAAAAAGTTTAACTGAGTTGAGATACGGAAATGATATCAATGCGCTAGTGTTGAGAGTGGTATTGGGTTTGGCTATGTTTTATGGTCATGGTCTCGGGAAGTGGAAAATGCTTTTTGGAGAAGGTGAAATTCAATTTGCTGATCCTATAGGAATTGGAGTCACTTTTTCTTTGATTTTAGCTGTTTTTGCAGAGGTCATTTGTTCATTTTTAATTGTTGGTGGGCTATTGACACGTTATGCGATAATTCCTCTAATTGCAACAATGGCTGTTGCTGCGTTTGTTGTAAATAGCGGACAAGCTTTTGGGAAAATCGAGCTACCATTAATTTATCTCGCTGGATTTGTTGCGATATTCTTTATTGGTTCAGGACGTTTTTCTTTAGACTACCTTATCAAGCGATAAATTCACTAGGTTATATTACTGAAATTATGAAAACTAGGACGGTTGATGCCAATTACTTTGGTATTGGAATAATGCAACACAAACGAGGTCATAATATTGGTACTTTATGGAGGTCTGCCTATATTTTAGGTGCTTCCTATATATTTACTATTGGTAAAAGCTATAAGAAGCAAACTTCAGATGTTTTAAAATCTTGGAGAGAAATCCCTTTGTTTCATTATGATGATTTTGATGACTTCTTTAAGCATATTCCATACAATAGTAGACTTGTTGGAGTAGAACTTGATGAACGCGCTGAAATGTTAAGCGATTATACGCATACACCGCGAGCTGTTTATTTATTAGGTGCAGAAGACAATGGATTGCCACCAGAAGTGTTGGATAGATGTCATGAATTGATAAGGTTGCCTGGCACTAATTCTTTAAACGTTGCTGTTGCAGGCAGCATCGTTATGCACGATAGAATTTCAAAGGTTCCTACAAAATTGCCATAAAAAAAACCGTTCAGACATTACATCAGAACGGTTTTTAAATATATTAAGTTCAAAGATTACTCCTCGATAACTTCAAATTTGAATTCTGCAGAAACTTCTTTATGAAGATTTGCAATACCTGTATAAGTTCCAATTTCTTTAATTGGCTCTTCTACAATTTTCAAAGATCTTCTGTCTACTTCAATACCTTCAACTTTTAACATTTCAGATAACTGAATAGTGTTAACAGATCCGAAGATACGTCCATTTTCTCCAACTTTCGCTCCAATCTTGATAGTGATACCTTCTATTTTTGCAGCAATTGCTTGAGCTTCTTCTTTGATTTTAACTTCTTTATGAGAGCGTTGTCTTAAAACTTCCTCATGTGCTTTTTTCGTCGACTTTGTTGCGATAGCTCCATATCCTTGTGGGACAAGAAAGTTAAGCGCATATCCAGGCTTTACATCAACGATATCGTCTTTATAACCTAGTTTATCGACATTTTTCTTTAATATGATTTCCATAATTATCTTTTTAATGTGTTAATAAATAGGCTTATCTTAATTGATCTCCAACGTATGGAAGGATCGCTATGTGACGAGCACGTTTAACAGCCTTGTTCACTCTACTTTGAAACTTAGAAGAAGTTCCAGTGATACGACGTGGTAAAATCTTACCTTGTTCGTTTAAGAGTTTCAATAAAAAGTTAGCGTCTTTATAATCAACGAATTTAATTCCACTTTTTTGAAAACGACAGTATTTGTCCTTTTTAATATCAATGTTTACCGGCGATAAATATCTTACATCTTGTGCCATAATTGCAATTTTTTTTGGTTCTTTACTTTAATTACTTCGCTTCAGCCTATGCAGGTTTAGCGCTTTTCATTCTTGACCTTCTTTTCTCAGCCCACTCTTGGTGGTGCTTGTCCATTTTAACAGTTAAGAAACGCATTACACGTTCGTCACGTTTGAAAGTCACTTCTAATTCAGACACTAAATTTCCTTCTCCTTCATAGTCTAAAAGAAAATAAAATCCAGTTGTTTTTTTCTGAATTGGATAAGCTAATTTTTTCAAGCCCCAAGACTCAGAATTGTTTAGTTTTCCGCCAAGAGATATAATCTCTTCTTCAAACTTCTTTACTGCTTCCTTTGTCTGATCTTCTGACAAAACGGGAGTTAAAATGAAAACAGTCTCGTAGTTATTCATATTATTATGTTTTTTAATTAAGGGGACAAAGATAGATAAAAATCTTTTAATCCTATTGTTTTTATTTAAAATATTGGTAAGGTAGTGATAGAAGTGTAAAAACAGTCAAATGTATTCGTTTTGATGGGCTTATAAAGTGAGGATTATTTTTTTAAATTAAAATGCTTATTGGGATATTTACCAGTAAAGCGATGAAAAGTTGGATGACAGTTGTGTGGTTGGGAAATCAAAAATCTAGCTGTGTGGCGGTCTTTTTTTAGCGGATAATATTGATGTTTTATATTACATAAAATCATTATATCGCAGCTTTAGAAGATGTTGCATATTCTTTTGTAAACACACAATTTGTGGTTGTATAAACAGTAAACATGCATTTGTTGCAATGAATACATCTTCCTTCAATTTGTGATTTATCCTTTAATTTATTTACTAAATCTGGTTCGCGTAATAGCGCTCTTCCCATTGCTATGAATGGAAAGCCGTCTTCCATAGCCTTTTGCATATGTTTATAGTCATTAATCCCACCGAGTAAGATTAATTGAGCATTTTTTACAATAGGCTGAAATTGTCTGGCTGACTCTAACATGTATAAATCTTCGTACGGATATTCCCCCAGCATTTTCTTTCCGAATAGTTTTACGCCTAACTTGAATATTCCTTTTTGAGTTGCCGCCATTCCATCAATATCTGTATCACCACGGAAAAGGTACATCTGATTATAGACAGATGAACCCATCGTTAACTCAAAGGCATCAACAGCTCCAGTCTCATCAAGGATTTTTACAGTTTCTGTTGACTCATCAAGCCAGATAGAGCCTTTAATGCCATCATCCATTGTGATTTTAACAATAATTGCTATGCGATCTTTAATGCGATCTTTTACAGCAAGAAGAATTTCTTTTGCAAATCGGGTTCGGTTTTCAATAGACCCTCCATATTCATCTTTTCTCTTATTAATCCATGGACTAAAAAATGCAGAGACAATATACAAGTGACCAAAGTGAAGTTCTATTGCATCAAATCCAGCATCTGCAGCCACCTCAGCGGAATCAGCAAATTGCTTAATAAGTTTCGAAATTTCTTCTTTAGTAATTTCTCGACAAAATTAGAAGCTTGTCGGATTCATAAAACGAGAAGGTGCAATTGGTCGCACGCCAGTGATACTCTTGTGTGCAACTGGCCCTGCGTGACCAAGTTGTGCAGAAACCATACCTCCTGCATCATGCATTGCTTGCGTAAATTTCTTAAGACCTGAAATGTTTTTACGAATCATTAAGATTTCTCCTGGTGCTGCAAAACCTTCAGGAGATATAGCACAATAAGCCAAAGTAGTCATACCTGTTCCTCCTTCAATGAAACCACGATGAAAATCAATTAGAGATTATGTCACTTTTCCTTCAGGACTTCTACCTTCGCTCGTTGCTGCTTTTATGATGCGATTTGGTAATGTAATAGGCCCTAGTTTAGCAGATGAAAAAATATCTGAGACTTCTTTTGATTGTGATAAATTATTCATATCCTTAAGTTGATTTGTGAAATTAAATATAGTTATAAAAACGAGAAATTCACATTTTTAAAAACATTCTTGGCTTGCCAAGTAAGGCGCCAAACCTGCATTATTAATTTCGTTGAGCTCGCAAGCTCGGTTCATCAAAGTACTCTATTCTTTATTAAGCGTTAGATAGTAAATACAATACTTTTAATTTATGAGAAAGTAGACTTTCTCAATCGAGTGTTTTTAGATTTAATTTCATACATCTATTTTGATACGAACTTCTTAAAATGGAAGACTATTCCTGTAAAATCCGATGGCTAGTAACTGTATAAAATTAAATTCATGAACTGACCTTGGGAGCTCATGAATATTCTAAAAGTGTTTAAAAGAATGAATAATAAAGCAGGCTAGCGTACAATTGTCATATCTTTTTAAAAACAAACTTCCAATTAAATGACAATTATTTACATTCAGCCTTATAAGATTGCCAGTCCTTTTCTGGATATTCCAAGAATGGCATCAAATTAATGTGTTTATGAAATATGCGTTTTGCAAAAACCGGCCTAATTTGAAAATAGCCTACTGTGCTTGAGTTTGCTTTTGTTGGACAACTATGATTAATAATGGGAAGCTGCATAAAAATAAGAATTTTATAAAAGTTCTATTATGATTGTTTTTATTGAGGTTTGAATTTTCAAAAATAGGGTACTTTTATTTTCTAAACGAACTAGCCTTGGTGTTGAGATTCAGAGTTATAGCGTTTTCAAAATTTTATAATGATGTGTTAACTAATATTTGAAAGAAGATAAAGTAGTTTATCCTGCTTCATAATTACTATTTTATAATTACTTTTATGATTGGCTAATGAAATCCTGAAAAATATGGAGGGATGAATAGCATTGGTAATAACAAATTATTGAAGTAGTAATGAATTGAAAATTGTAAAGTTTTTGATTTAACAATTAAGGAGTAATATTATGAGGAAAAAATTCGTAATCATAAGCAGTGTGTCATTAATAATTACGCTTGCTCTCTCTATTTATTTTAGTCACAATTGGTTTGTATTGTTAGCTATTGTTTTGATTTTGACTATAATGGGGTATGTGGATATGTTTCAAAGACATCAATCAATTCGAAGGATTTTCCCTGTGGTGGGGCGTTTGCGTTATGTGATGGAAGAATTGAGACCAAAGATGTATCAATACTTTATTGAATCTGATATTGATGGTCGTCCATTTAACCGTTTAGACCGTTCTTCAATATATCAGCGTGCTAAAAACGTACGAGATACAATTCCATTTGGTACGCAACTCGATTTGTATGCCGAAGGTTATGAATGGATGTGTCACTCTGTTGCACCAAAAGCATTTGACACACTAAATCATGATCCAAGAGTAGTAATAGGAAATAAAGACTGTAAGCACCCCTATTCGTCAAGCATTTTAAATGTATCAGCGATGAGTTTTGGTGCATTAAGTGGTAATGCTGTTGAAGCTTTAAATGGAGGGGCAAAGCTTGGAAACTTCGCTCATAATACTGGTGAAGGAGGGTTAAGTGATTATCACTTAAAACATGGTGGAGATCTTATTTGGCAAATCGGAACAGGATATTTTGGATGTCGTGATGAAGAGGGAAATTTTAATCCTGAACTATTTGCGGAGAAATCTAACCACCCGAATGTGAAAATGATTGAATTAAAGCTTTCACAGGGAGCTAAACCAGGTCATGGAGGAATCTTACCAGCATCAAAGAACTCTGAAGAGATTGCAAGAATTCGTCATATTAAACCACACACAGTGGTGGCTTCTCCTCCTTTCCACTCTGCATTTGATACGCCTGTAGAAATGATTAAGTTTATTAAAAAACTTCGAGATTTATCAGGAGGGAAGCCTGTTGGTTTTAAATTATGTATTGGACATAAAAGTGAGTTTATTGCTATATGTAAAGCAATGATTCACCTAGATATCTATCCAGATTTTATCGCAGTTGATGGAGGAGAAGGTGGAACGGGTGCTGCTCCACCAGAGTTTAGTAATTATGTTGGTGCTCCAATGATTGATGGTCTAGACTTTGTTCACAATATTTTAAATGGATTAGATATCCGTAAACATATTAAGATAATAGCTTCAGGGAAAATTTCATCTGCGTTTCACGTTGCTAGAGCTATGGCTCTTGGTGCTGATGCATGTTATCAGGCCCGTGCAATGATGATGGCTTTAGGTTGTATTCAGGCTCTACTTTGTAATACCAACAGATGTCCTACTGGAATTACTACGCAAGATCCTAAATTGACAATTGGTCTAGATGTTCAAGATAAAAAGATTCGTGTAGCAGAATATCACAAAAAATTGATTAAGAACTATGTAGAGTTGTTAGGTGCATCTGGCTTAGATGAAACTAAAAACTTGACAAGATCACATATTTACAGACGAGTTTCTTTAAATGAGATGATTACCTATGAAGAACTGTTCCCTTCTATCGATGAAGGATCAATGTTAGATGAAGCAGGAATTCCGAAAAAATACAAATTGGACTTCGCTAATGCTGATATGGAAAGTTGGGGGATAAAATTTCATAAATTACAGTAGCGATTGCTACTGTGATTTATGAAATTTTCAGTTTTGAGTTTGAGTAATGAGTAGTGAGGCGAAATCATATATCGCAGTAGCTAAGCGAATATAAAATTTAGATTAAATAATAAAAGAGGGTTTTCTTTAAATAGGAAAACCCTTTTTTATTTTCTATCAGAAAAAGCTAATTTTCTTTGAACCAAATAAAACCTCGAATGTACATTGTGTTTTAGCGCTTTCTTGAGAAGCGATTTATTCTTAATACACAATTATTATGTGCAGATTATTCCAGATTACCGTATTGCTTTTTATCTCCTTTTTAGGATATGCTCAAAAAGATAAAAATGAGATCATTTTTATTGATTCCTTCGGGAATACTATTGAATCTAATGAATCTTATTTTGTTTTCAAACGGAATAATAGAACCGATTCAATAAAGCTTGAAAATTTGTATGGTAACGATTACTCTCGAATAAGTAAAGATGATTATTCCCGAAGTTTACCGATGGACTCAGTTCCTCAAGAATCAAATAGCAGTTCTTCATTTGTTCAAACCTATCACTCAACAAACCTTAATATGACGTGTAGAAAAGAAAAAATTGAGGTTGTCGATTCCATTGATCTTAATCAAGATGGTGTTAAGGAAATGTTCTTGCACCGTAAATGGGATTGTTTTGCAAGACCTCCTGTTCCCAAACCTTATGGTGTCGGTAATAGTTGGCAAGAGTGTAGCCAATATGAAGTGTGGGATATTCAATCCAAGGAAAGAATATTTCGAGTGAAAAATGATAGTCAAGGAAACTTTGTTCTCTCTACAAATGTTGTGCATCAATATGGCTACAGTTTTATTGTAGAAATCGATGAAAAAGGTTTGTTTGTTCTTTCAGATTTATCAGGAGTGGGAAATAAACATGAAATGGGAACTTACGTCTATGACCAAGAGCTTGGAGAATATAGAAAAGAATGAATTAAGTATTATCTGAAGATACCTTAATACAAGTCCATCAAAAATAAAAAAAATGAAAAACAGCAATATATATCTGATTCTTATAGTATTTGTAATGTCTACTCTTAATATCGTTCGAGCCCAACAAGAATCACAAACCAACGGAACATTTACCGAACATTACTTTTATCAAAATGGAGAAAAAGTCTATTATCCTTCGCATCCGAATGAACTGCTAGTCATAATAAAATCAAACGAAGCTATTGTTACAGGAAAAGACATTTCAGAATTCGAAGACAGTATTAAATCTCAAGGTTTAGTTATTTACAAGACATTTTTAGAACCACCTACCGACCCAACACAAATCATGAAATACAATTCTTACAGTCCATTAATTCGCAAAAAGATAATCGTTAAAAAAATTGATGGTTCTGCTTTCAATAAAGAATCTAGCATAGAATTAGCACTTTTAAGAATGCTAGAGAAAGTAGAGTATGCTGGACCTTTAATTATGAAAGATGATGATTATTACGATGCGTTCACTTATGATCATTATATAAGACTGGAATATCCATTAAAAAGTATAGATGTTGCAACACTCACGAAAAGTTTAAAAGCAATTGATGAACGTTATTTCTTCGATGAAAAGAATTACGGAATAGTTCTGCCTCCTGAAACAAATGAGAATGTTCCTCAAATTATGGAAAAAATTTATGAGTCAGGCATTTCGGAAACACTTTATATGTCTGTTATGAAATTTAAAAGTAAACAGTCAAATATTGGTCTTAAAACTATTACTTCTCAATTGAATAGCTCCGACACTTTGAAGCATGACTCTTTTATTTATGGAGGAGAAGAAGTAACATATAATAAAGATTGGGACAGAATTGGGGTTGTATTTGAATCAAATTATTCTGACTATTCCACTTTTACCTCAAAATATAAGCTTAAATCAGATAATCAAAGTATCCCCCCGAGCAACTACACCTCCAAGCTTCCAGGGAATAAGTCTTGTAATTTATTGCATGGATAGTCAGCGATTACTTCGAGCACTTTATTGAGCCATTTTTCAGGGTTCACGCCATTGAGCTTGCAGTTGGCGAAGAACGTATAAAACATTGCTGTTCTTTGGGCGCCGTTGTGAGATCCTGCAAAGAGGTAGTTTTTACGACCGATTGCCACTGGACGTATTTTGTTTTCGATGGCATTGTTGTCGATATGGTAATTTCCATTTTCCAGATAAGTCTGTAGACTTGTCCATAACTTGGTGCAGTATTCAATAGCTTTTCCAATGAGTGATTTAGGCAACACCATATTTCGCTCGCGATGCATCCATTTTCCGAGGTTGTTGATTATTGGAAGCGCTTCTTCTAAACGAACTGAGTGACGTTCTTCAGCGGTGAGATCGGCTGTTTTGCGTTCAACGGCATAGAGTTTTTGGATTTCTTCCAACACGTATGAAGCACGATTTTTGTCTTGCATTAATGCTTTTTCAAAATAGCGACGTGCATGAGCCCAACAAGCCAGGTGCTTTATTTCTTTACTCAGACAATAATGATTGTAAACCTTATAGCCATCAGTTTGTAATGTGCCACGATAGTCCGTGAGTATTTGGCGCGGAGCATCAGTTCCACGACCTTTCTGATAATCAAAAACACATAATTTGGACTGCACCGCATGATACACCCATAGATAACCCAAGTGTGTTTTACCTTTTTTATCCTTGTCTAATACTTTTAAAGTGGTTTCATCGGCTTGAAGGTAGCGTTGATGCTTGACATATTCTACCATTCGATTATATAACGGAACAAGAAGATTTCCTGTTAGCGCCACCCAAGAATCAATCGTAGATGGCGCAATTTCTATATCAGCTCGCTTAAATATTTGTTGTTGACGATAAAGCGGTAGGTGATCTACATATTTGCTAACTAAAATGTGCGTTAAAACTGAGTTTCCTGCTAAACACTTTTCGATAGGTCTGGATGGAAGCTCAGCAATTTTAATTTCTTGAGTCTTTTTGTTTATGTATTTAGGTCGGATAATGCGGTGCATGGAAAACTGAGCTGGTGTATACTCCAACATCTCAGTAATTTCTTCCCCCATCTTCACCATGTCCTCAGTTAAATCTTCTGGCTCGATGATTTCCTCTACTACTGGAAGGTTTTCTGGTAATTTATTTCGACCGGCATGCTTAGATGTTTTTTTACGCTCATATGTAATTTTTTCCTTCACAGGAGTTTCTTCGTCTAAAGCTTCTTGAGGGGCGAACTCTTCAAATGATAACACCAATTGATCTTTGTTCTCTTTTATGAACCGCTCCTTTTTAGAGCCAAAAAGCATGCGTTGTAAATTTGCAACAAGGATGTTTAGTCGAACAATATCCTCTTCTTTCTTTGCGATATCATTGTCTTTCTTCTGGTTGGATTTTTTGAGCAGCAAAAATTGATTAATCAACTCCTGTTTTGTCATATTTACCAACTCGTTTTCCATACCTCAAAGATACGCTAAAAACCCCTGTAATCAATGAGTTTTGCGCCAAAGTAATCAACAAAATTATGTGGTTAAATACCGCTTTCTTTTCTTGGTTTTCTCAAAATCTATACCTCGTAAAATCATATAAATCTCTTCTTGAGAAAGCTCACTATTTGGGGCGTGAATATTGGCGGTTGGGCGTTTGAAAGTTCCTTTTTCAAGGCGTTTGCAGTACAGAACTAACCCGTCTTTGTCCCAAAAAAGTATTTTCACTTTGTTGCGGTCTTTGCTAATGAAAACGAAAAGGTAACCACTTAATGGATTTAACTCCATTTCATTTTGCACAAGCCCAAAAAGTCCATCAAATCCTTTACGCATATCGCAAGGCTTGGCATATAGAAAGACTTTTGTGGAAGTATCTAAACCAAACATCATTTGTAGACTGTGATTTTAATCCCTGATGTAAGATCTAATTCAACAAGTTTTTCATTTTTCACTGCTGGAGTAGCAATTGGCTTTGTGATGGGGATTTCTTTGAAGTTGGATTTTGTTGATATAACTTGTTCTTTATTATACTTACTGATCCAATATTCGAATTTTGCCTTTGAATATTCTTTATCTAATATAAAATCGGCTTTGCTCTTACCACTTGACTTCCATAATTGGACTTCTTTATACATTTTGTCTTTTACTGCCATTTTTTTCTGACAAATTTCAGAAATTGGTGCGGCTAATGAAAGATGTGGTTGGTCGGGGGCTTACT
>Ga0265293_10000787_pt1 | contig 72980 bp, 78 predicted proteins | sample Munlanlewell138R_FD_192505 | JGI IMG/M metagenome (GOLD analysis project Ga0265293, IMG submission 192505) | Leachate microbial communities from a municipal landfill in Southern Ontario, Canada - Leachate well 138R | ecosystem: Engineered > Solid waste > Landfill > Unclassified | place: Canada... | reverse complement strand
CCTCTTCTCTTTTGCTTGTTTTAAGTATATCTCGATATGTTTTTTATCATCTTTTTTTATCATATCTTTTAATAAGTCTAATTGTTTTTCAAAATCATTAATTTTTTGTAGAAGTGCTTGTTTGTTTTCTAAAAAAAGTTCGGTCCACATCGTCTCATTTATTTTTGCGATTCTAGTTAAATCTCGATATGAATCTCCGGTTGCTTGTGGCGTTTCTTCTAAGTGATCACTTTGAACAAGACTTACTGCGATTACATGTGTTAACTGTGATGTAAATGCGATTAACTCATCATGTTTTTCGGGGTTTGTCACCGTTATTTTACCAAATTTTAAGTCATTTGCGATGTTTCTTAATATTTTTTCATCTGAATCTAAAGATTTACGTGTTTTCACGATGATAAAATTTGCGCCATTAAATATAGCTGCATCTTTAGCAGCATAACCTGAAACCTCTTTACCAGCCATAGGATGATGTGAAGTATAACTTACACCATCTGGCAAAATATTTTCTATCTCAGGGACCATCCACGCCTTAGTGCCACTTACATCTGTGATCATTTGTCCATTTTTAAATAAATGTTTATGGTTTTTAAGAAACTCTATATTATGTTTAGGATATAAGCCTAATATGATCACATCTGCTGTTTTGATATGAGAGATATCATTATCACTTTCAATCATCTTTTCTTCAATAGCTTTGTCTATAATACTTTTAGTTCTGTTAAATGCATAAATGCTATGCCCTGCTTTTTTTAATCCTTCAGCATAAGATGCACCAATTAGACCTAAGCCAACAATAAAAATTTTCATCTGAATGTCTTTCCTAGTAAATCACTCATTTTTTTAAGTGATTCAACCATTTGTAAGTATTTTTTTGGCTTTAATGATTGAGCACCATCACTTAAAGCATGTTCAGGATCATGATGTACTTCAACGATTAAACCATCAGCTCCAACAGCTAAACTAGCTAAAGATAGTTTTTCAATCATATTCCATCTACCTGCTGCATGTGATGGATCAATGATAATCGGTAAATGTGATAATTCTTTAATGGCTAAAGTTGAAGATATATCAAGTGTATTTCTTGTATATTTTTCAAAGGTACGAATACCTCTTTCACAAAGAATGACTTGTTCATTTCCACCACTCATAATATATTCTGCACTCATTAACCATTCTTCAATGGTTGCTGATAAGCCTCTTTTTAGTAAAATCGGTTTAGTTGATTTACCAAGTGCTTTCATCAATTCAAAGTTTTGCATATTTCTAGCACCTACTTGAATGATATCTACATATTCTTCAAATAAAGGCAGTAAATCTGAACTTGGTATTTCAGTTACAACAAGCAATTCATGCTCATCAGCTACTTTTCTTAAAATTTTAAGACCTTCTTCACCGAGCCCTTGAAATGCATATGGTGATGTTCTTGGTTTATATGCACCACCTCTTAAAATGTGAGCACCTGATTGTTTTACAGTTTTTGCGATGATTCTTAATTGCTCTTCTGATTCAACTGAACAAGGACCAGACATCATCACAAACTGATGACTTCCAATTTCAACACCATATCCTAATTTAATAACTGTATCTTCTTTTTTAAAACTTCTAGATGCTTTTTTAAATGGTGTAGATACTCTAGTTACTTCATCTACACCTTCAAAAGCATATAAATCAACAGGTTCAAAAGTTGATGTATCTCCTATGATCCCAAAAATATGAACTTGTTTACTACTTACATCTCTTATTTCTAAATTTTTACTTTCTAAAAAATCAGCTAATTTTTGGTACTGTTTTTTAGTTGCATCTTTCTTCATTTTAATAATCATAGTTTTATCTCCTTTTAGACACCTATAAAAAATAAAAAATCCCTGAGGAACCCCAAGGATGATTGTTTATAATCATGATTTGGCTGTTCCTTTACAATTCACAAAAAGGAATGCCTTAGATTTAGCAGTCCTTATATCTGATATGAATAATAATATACAACCTTTTTCATTTTTAACATAGAGGTCACCTCATCTATTTGTTGATATATTATCACAATAAAAATAAAAAGACAAGATTTAAAAAATAAAAAGATTTTTTTGTAAAGGTATTGTGTTTTGCACACTACATATGTTATATTGGTAGTGTGTAAAACACAGTAAAGGAGGATTTCATGAATACTCAACTTAAAAAAGGCATTCTTGAAATGTGCGTGCTATATGTTATTAGTGAACAGGATATGTATGGCTTTGAAGTCATAGAAAGACTTGCAAAAGATATCGATGTCAATGAAAATACTATTTATCCTATATTAAGAAGACTTACCGCTCAACACTTATTTACAATTTATGAAAAACAAACAAACCTTGGTGCACCAAGAAAATATTATCAGATTACAGATGCTGGTAAACAAAGATTAGCTGAAAATATTAATGAATGGAAGACATTCTTAAACGGTGTATTTAAAATCGTAGGAGGAACATTTAATGAATAAAAAACAATATTTAGATAACTTAAATGATGCGCTTGTTGCTCATCAAGTAAAAACTGAAGAAATTAAAGATATATTATCAGATTACGAACAAATGTATGATGATGCCCTAGAAAGAGGTTTAACTGACGAAGATGTATCAAATCTATTGGGCAAACCAAAACAAGTTTATGAAGAATTAAGAGATACATTGTCTCAAAAATCATCTAAAAGACATCAGGATAAAATCATTGCTTTAACCCCCTTTATTGCTGTTATAACATTTATGCTTATTGGTTTAACAACTGATATATGGCATCCAACTTGGATGGTATTTCTGTTAATCCCTATAACAGCGATTTTACTAAATACAAGCAAAAAAGAGAAAATCGTTGCTTTATCTCCATTTGTCGCAATTATAATCTTTATGCTAGTAGGTACTTATACAAGTTATTGGAATCCAACTTGGTTGATTTTCCTAATCGTACCTATTGCTTCAATGATTTATGAAAAAAATAATGTGAAAAGAATCTTTTTCATCGGATCATTACTTATAGCTTCAGGCTTTTATCTAATCATGGGTTATGTTTATCATGATTTTATGATTGGCTTATTTGGATTCTTATTACCTGCAATAGTTATTCTTTATTTTGCAGAACTAAAATTTGAAGTAATTATAAAAGACCCATTAAAAAGAAAAAATGGCATCATCTTCTTTATGATCATTGTTTTATCACTTGCGGCATTCTTATCCCTAGGGTTATTTGCAGCTGGATGGGGATATAGCTGGATGTTTGTCTTACTAATTCCAATTTCATCAATATTTTTATTCGATAAATCAAAAAAAATCACTCCTTTTATGCCCTTTGTTGCAGTGATTATATTCTACTCATTGGGATACTTCTTTGGACTTTTTGAAATATCATGGATTGCATTCTTACTTATACCTATTGTAGCTGTGATTGAAAATTCATAATAAAAAAAAGATTTTGATAATCACATCAAAATCTTTTTTTATGGCTTTTATTAATCAATCTTTATATATCCAACACCAATCCCTTTAGGACCCGTATGTGCACCAACAACTGGTGTTAAATATGCAACAACAACTTCTCTTTCAGGAAAAGCTTCTTTAATTTTAGTCTTAAACCAATCCACATATTCATCAGCATGTGCATGTGAGATATAGGTAATAACATTCTTACCTTTAGTATCTTCAATATATTTTTCTAAAACTCTTAAATGTGCCTTATGTGTTGTTCTTATTTTTTCTAAAGTCTCAACTTTACCACTATCTCCAATAAACAATAATGGTTTTAATTGAAGCATTGTACCTAATGTACCTTGAAGTTTAGATAATCTACCATTTTTTACTAAATATAGTAGTGTATCTACAGCAAAGTAAATCATATCATTATCTCTTATTTTTTCTAAATGAGGTATAATTTCATCCATTGATTTTCCTTCATTAGCAAGTCTATGTGCTTCTAATACCATATATGCTTGGCCATAAGCTAAAGTTTTTGAATCAAAGGCAGTTATTTTTAAATTAACTTCACTTGCTGTTCTTTTTACAGCTTCATAAAGTCCGCTAAGTTCTGAAGAAATCACAATAACTAATGCTTCATCATAGCCTTCTTTTTCAAGTTCTTCAAAAGTTTCTATCATTTTACCTATAGATACATATGATGTCTTAGGAATATCATTTGGATCATTCTTAATGCGCTCATAAAATGTCTTCGCATCCATATCAACGAAGTCATTATAACTCTCATCAGTTCCAAAATGAATCACTGAACGTAAAATTCGAATATCTTTTGGATAATCAAGGTAATCAAGACCTGCATTACTACAAGCTAATATTGCAATTTTCTTCATAAAATCTCCCTACTTCTTTTGAATTTCTTTTAATTGATCTCTAATTTCTGTTAATAATTTAATATCTTCTGGTATAACTACTTCTTTTGGTTCTTCTTCAACTTTAGGAGCATGATCTTTTTTAACTTTTTCATTGAATTCTTTTCTTCTAATGACAAGTGTAATTGCTGCATAAATACTAAATGCAATAATTAAGAATTCAATAATCTGTTGAATAAACGTCCCATATCTAATCTCCGCATTGTTTAAAATCCACACTAAATCCGTAAAGTTAGCTTTTCCTGTTAAAGAAGTTACTAGTGGCATAATAATGTCATTCACTAAAGATGTAATAATTTCTTTAAATGCAACCCCAATAATGAAAGCTACCGCTAAATCAATAATATTTCCTTTAGAAATAAATTCTTTAAACCCACTAAAAAATGAATGTGCTCGTTTTTTCATATTTAAAAATTATCTCCTTTTTATTTATCATATCATATTTTCAACTATATGAATATAGAATTTTCCTATAAGAAACCTTTATAACGAATTTTTCGATCACTTTAACGACTCACTATGATTACAAAATATCCTATGATATAATATAATAAAATTTCATTTGGGAGAATGATGCTTATGAAAATTGTAATCTCTAGATTAAAATTTTATATCGTCATGCTGATACTATGGTTTTTATTCAATTTTAATTTTGAATTAAGAACCATTATTTTCGGTGTGACGATTTCTTTTTTTGTATCTTTATTTACTTACGAAGTTTTATATGATGAACAAGGATTTAAATTTAAAGGGATTCATTTTGGAAAATTATTCCTTTATTTTTTCGTGCTTTTTTATGAGATTTTTAAATCATCAATATTATATGTGATTAACTTATTCAAAGACAACTATGAACCTGTTGTCTTTAAGATAACTTTAGACCATTTAACACCTATACAAGTGGCTATAGTTGCTAATTCTATTACACTAACACCTGGAACAATTAGTATAGAGGTTGTCCAACAAACAATCTTTGTTATGGTTTTGGCAGATCCTAAAACAGATCATGAAACATTAGCAAAACCCATAAGAGATCGATTTGAAAAATTCTTGCTAGAGAAGGAGGATCATCATGACGCTCATTAAGTTGTTTTTATTAATTACTCTATTTATTTTAGTTATTGCCATGATATTATCTTTTATTCGGTTAATTTTTTCTAAAACACTTTGGGACAAAATATTAATGCTTAATCTCATGTCTGCTAAAGTTGTCTTATTTATTGCTGTATATGCGATATATCTTGAAAAATTAGTGCTTTTAGATATAGCTATCACTTACGGCATTATCGGGTTTTTGACCATGACTCTACTATCTAAATTTATTATGGCAGGGAGTAGACAAAAATGAACGTTATTGCATATGTCATATTAGTCATTGCTTGGATTTTCATAATCTTTGGGATGATTACTATTTATTCACTTAAAAACCTATATACACGCATATTAACTGCTGCAACTATTGATACAGTCGCAAGCTTTTTAGTGCTATTTGCTTTAATATTTGTTTCATGGCGCATAGAATATGGGTTTAGATTAGTTTTACTTATTGTGTTTTTAGTCATCACAAATCCGATTAGTTCTCATGTAAACATAAGATCAGCTTATTTGATCGGCATACCTTTAAAGCAAAGCGAGGTAACAACAAATGAATGATTTAATTCCAACATTATTACAAATATTATTAATTATCATTGCACTTGCGATTGTATTTCATAAAGAAAACTTTACAATTATCATCTATATATCTTCATTTGGTTTGGTTGCTGCAACACTTTATGTTTTAAATCAAGCTCCAGATGTTGCGATCGCTGAAGTTGCTATCGGTTCTGCTATTATTCCTTTAATCTATGTTATTAGTATTTCTAGACAAAGAGAATTTATAGTTTTAGATCGCGTTGACCATGATCTTATCAATGACGAACTCATTGATGAAAAGAATGTGGAACTTTATCAAATTTTAAACAAATTTGTCGATCACAATGATTTAAAAATGAACGTTTGTGCGAATATTAAAGGTTCAGATGAAGATTTAACAACCGATTTAAATGTGGATCTTATCGTTTCTTTTGATCATGAAAAACAAAAGTTCATTCTAAAAGGAAAACAAAGTTCCATTCTTATGGATCATCTTATCAAAGAAACTTTTACATACGATTACATCGAAATCGTAACGTTTAAGGAAGGTGAATCCATTGATTAAAAAAATATCTTTGATTTTATTACTTTTATTTATTTTATTTGTTTTTATAACATCAATGTCTTCTTTTTCAGATATATACAATAATGCAGGCAAAATCTTTTTTAGCCAAAATGGATACACTGATACAGGAAGTGTTAATTTAGTTACAGGCATCTACCTTGACTATAGACTATTTGATAGTCTGTTTGAAGCAGCTATTCTACTAATTGCAGTATCAGGTGTTATGCTAATATCTGAACATACAATTGATGAAAAAAACGCTACTTTTATGATAGATAAACAAAAGACACCTGAACTTTTTGTAACTTTTAGTCGTATCTTATATCCAATTATGCTTCTATTTGGTATATATGTTATTGTCAATGGACATCTATCTCCAGGTGGAGGTTTTCAAGGTGGTGCGATAGTCGCAACCGCAATATTAATTTTATATTATATAGATATAAGAAAAACAGTTGATGTGCATCGAGTTTTAACGATTGAAAAATTTCTTTTCTTAGGATTGGTCGTCATCTCATCTTTATCATTTTTTACTAGAGGTGAACTTTTTACAAACTTCATACCGCTTGATGCGAATATCGAATATAAAGCAATCTTTTTAACTTCAATGAATATACTTATTGGTGCAAAAGTTGCTTTAGGGTTGGTCGCAATCTTTACCGCATTTTTAAAGGAGGGCAGATAATATGAATCCGATTTTATCATTTATTGTTATTTTGATTGGTATCTACGGATTAGCAATCAGTAAAAATATTATTAAATCTGTCTTCTGTATAACGATTGTAGAAGCTGGCACAATTTTACTATTTTTAAATTTTGGTGCTTATGAAGGTGGGCTTATACCTATCTTAACATCTTTAGGATTAGATGTTGTTGATCCATTACCTCAAGCTTTAATGATTACTACAATTGTTATTGGTTCTACGATTACTTCTTTAGCACTTATGTTGTGTATTAAAATCTTTCATCATTATGGCAGTATAGAATGGAAAGTTATTTTTAAGGGGGATAAATAAATGGCTAAATTTATTCCTATCTTATTCATATTCGTTCCAATCATAAGCGCTGTTATCATTTATTTAATTAAAAATAAAGCAATCACTAATATTGTCTTTTTAACACAAATTATCTTAATTTTTTTGTTAGGATATTATGCTTATGAACTCTCTAGAGACCCAAGTATATCTATTATTATTTTAGGTGGATGGAATGAAAAATTCGCAATTTCTTTAAGAAATGATACGTTATCTTTACTTTTTGTTGGACTGACTATATTCATGTGGACCATGGTATTGTTTTATACATTTAAAACCAACAGTAAGTATCATAAATATTTATTCTTCTTAATGTTTTTAGAAGGTATTTTCTTAGCATTCCTACAAACTAATGATCTATTTAATCTCTTTGTATTTCTAGAACTTATTACGGTTTTGATTACGATATTACTATCTTTTAAGAAAAACGGACCATCGCTTAAAGCTGCGATTTATTACTTACTACTTAATACACTTGGAGCAATGTTTTTCTTAATAGGAATTATTATCTTATACTACACTTACGGTTCTATAAATATGACTTATTTAGCAGAAAACATATCAACCCATGCTCAAAAACCAATCATTAAATTTGCTTATATGATGATGATTGCTGGCGCGAGTGTAAAAGCTGCATTATTTCCTTTATATACTTGGTTACCAAGAGCGCATGGTGTTGCTTATACATCATTATCAGCGCTACTTTCAGGACTTCTTGTCAAAGGTGGTTTATATTTATTTATAAGAGTTCATATCTATATGTTTGGCTATCAAACATATCAAATGACTGAAGTACTCTTTTATATAGGTGCAATAACAGCTTTAGTCGGTGTCGTTTTAGCTCTTTCTCAAAAAGATTTAAAACAAGTCTTAGCACATCATACAATTTCTCAAGTAGGCATAATGATGATGGGGTTATCTTATGGATATGGTTTATCTTATTATGGTGGCTTATTCCATTTAGTCAACCACGCTTTATTTAAATCTCTTTTATTCTTATGTGCAGGACTTATCATCTATGAATATAAAACTAAAAAGATTTATGCAATTCGTGGTGTTTTTAAATCGATGCCACTAACATCTATCTTTTTAATTATTGGTATGTTAGCAATCTCTGGTGCACCATTTTTTAATGGATACGTTTCTAAAACACTTGTGAAATATAGTTTCAAAGATGTCCCTTTAAAAATGTTTTTATTTACATTGATTAATATTGGAACAGTGACATCATTTTTAAAATTTTCACAAATATTATTTGGTGATCGTGTTAAGTTAGAAAAAAGAAAAGATAGCAAACAATTTATTTCAATCATAACTATTGGACTTTTATGTATAGTTATTGGTTTATTTTATAAAGAACTTGGTATGTTCATTTTCAACATTGATTTTTCATATGTTAAACTATTTGATTTTAGAGCTTGGTTAGATTACTTAATTTATATTGCGATTGGATATGTGTTATATAAATATTATATTTCCAAAGACTATAAGCCTATTCGTCAAATTAGAGAATACCAAATCACATTTGAGACTGCTAATTATTTATTCATTTTCTATATCGCATTTCTTTCATTGATGATGTATTACATATTATAAAAAAAATGGCAATCCCAGCGGATTGTCATTTTATTTTCTTATTAATAATATTACTTAATTCATAAAGATTGTCAATAGTTTTATACTTCTTCAAGCGGGATTTGTGTTGATGACCTTTAGTATATAAAATAATATCAAATCCTAAAGCTTCTCCAACTTCAGCATCATGTAGTGTATCTCCTATGATAACTGCATCACTGCCTTTGATATGATTTGTTTTCACATATTGTTTTGCTACTTCTAATTTACTTTCACCATGCGCATTATGTGTCCCTAAAATATCATCAAAATAATGACTTATTCCAAAATGAGCGATCTGTTCATCTAAATTAGATTTTTCAGAAGCAGATAATAAAATATTTTTTACACCCATCGATTGAAAATAAAACAGGGAATCTATGACACCTTGATGTAATTGTTCATGCATACTTCTTGGTTGATATAATTCCATAAATCGATGTGAAAGCACATGAAAAGGTGTTTCTTCTAAATCATAGATTTTTGCATAATAGTTTTTAACAGGAAAATCAAAAATCATTAAATAATCTTTAAGTGTCACTTTGTCTCTATTAAATTCTTCAAGCATCTCATTTAAAATGTTGAAACATAGGTCTCGATCATCTAAAATGGTACCATTAAAATCCCAGAATATATATTTTTTCTTCATAAATTATCACTCCTTACTTGTGGTATGGGTGGTTTTTCATAATCATAAACCCGCGATAGATTTGTTCGATTAATATTAATCTCATCATTTGATGAGGAAAAGTCATTTTAGAAAAAGATATTTGATGGTTTGCACGTTGATAAACAGCTTCTGATAAACCATAAGATCCACCAATAACAAAAACCAAATCACCTTGTTGGTATGTATTCACATCTTCTATTAATTTAGAAAATTGATGACTATCAAGCAATTTTCCTTTTATCGCTAAAGCAACGACTACATCGTTGTCTTTAATTTTGTTTAAAATATGCATACCTTCTTGTTCCATACCGGATGCATCTTTCTCATCTTTAATTTCTATAATCTCTAATTGAACAGGTAATTGTTTTTTATAATACTCGATACCCTCATTTAAATATTTATGATTCATTTTTCCAACTACTATACATTTTATCATAATTTAATCACCGGAAGTCCTTCCTTTGTTGCATAAAAGACTTCGATTTTTGTTGGATCATCAAACACATTGACTATCGATTCTTCAATATCTATGATTGAATTGCAATCTTCAGAAATATGAGTTACAATCCATTTGCTAGTTTTATTCTTAACAAGCGCATTTACCAGCCATGCTGCATCATCATTTGATAGATGTCCTTTTTCTCCTAAAATTCTTTTTTTAAGTAAAAAAGGTCTAAGTGATTGCATTAACTTTGTTGGATGATGATTTGCCTCTAACAAATAACAATCTGCATCACTTAACAACTCATAATAAGCTTGATCGACATAACCTGTATCGTTGACAAAACACACTTTTTTATTTAAGTGTTCAATCACATATCCTATTGGTTCTGCAGCATCATGAGATACCATAAAACTTTTAACATCCATATCATCGATTTTGAATGCATCTTCAGACTTTATTACATGAATATTTGGAATCATTGATATGATATCATCGCTTATAGCATTTAATGTGCCTTGAGTTAGATAAACATCTTTAATTATTTTATGTTTTAAAAGCATCTTCAAACCCATGATATGATCGGAATGTTCATGCGTAATTAATATCGTGTGAACATCAAGTAAGTCTTCTTGATAACTTTCCATTTTTTCTTTAATTCTTTTATAACTAATACCAGCATCCACAAAGAGTTTAATATGTCCTACTTTTAAGTAGGTCATATTGCCCTTAGATCCACTGGCTAATACGAATATTTCCACAGTATCACCTTATATAATGATAACATAAAAATATGTGATATTATAAAATAAAATGAAAGTGGTTGCATTTATACCCTAAAAAATGCTATATTATACTTGCTTGTATGAAACAATTGAAGGAGTGAACACAATGAATCAATTAAAAACTTTTAGAAGATTTGCACTACTTGTGCTAGTAGTTGCAGGTGTTCTAACATTAGCTGCATGTACTGGCAGCGAAAAAACACCATATGGCGACATCTCAGATGACAACATTTACTTGACATATGGCGATTTAACCATTACAGAAAAAGAATTATATGATCAACTTCGCATGCAAGGTGCTCAAACATTAGCAACCATGATTGACGAAGAATTATTTAAAACTTATATGGATGACGCAGAAACTAAACTTGCTGCTGGAGATGAAACATTAGTTAAATACTTTGATGATACAGTAAACGCTGCAATTCATGGTACTTCTGAATTAGAAGATTTAGAAGATTTATATGCTGATTCACCAGAACGATATGTAAGAAATATTGAAAGATATGCAGACTCTGTATATTTATTAGATAATACAATCGTTATCCAAGACATCATCGATCAACTACAAGGTTTAGCACAAAGCCAAGATAATCCATTCACTGGATATCATACACTTGACTTCTTATTAGAGCGTTATGCATTAAGAGTTGCTCAAAGAGCTTACTCAAAATCTATTCTTGATGAAGAAGTATTAGATGAAGAAAGTGATGCATTTATCTCAGATGATGCAGTCGTATCTTATTACAAAGCTAACAAAGAAGGTCAATATGATGCTGATGCATTAGTTGTTCGTTTCATTAACTTAAATGAAGCAAACGCAGCATTGTATCAAGTTGGTCTAAAATCTGATTCAAAAGGATTCTGGTATGCTCTACCTGACATTCGTGTTAAAGAAGGCAATCCAGGTTATGTTGATTTAGAAAACCCAGATTATGCATATGTTAAAGAAATCTTAGATGATTTAGATATCACTTCTAAATTAGGCGTAGATTTAGAATCTCGTGAAATGATTACAGTTCAAGATTACGAAGATTATTATAAAGCATACATCATTAACACAGATAGAGCTGATGGTTTCTCTGATGTTAAATTATTACCAGCTGGTGTAAAAGATAAATTCATTGAAATTTATAATTTATTAAATCCAGCTGCTAAAATTAAGCTTGATACTGATGGAGTTTCTATCGTAGGCGACGGCAATGATTATACTACTACTTATACTTATGACGACTTAACAGAGATCAATACAAGCCTTAGAAGTCATATTTATGATACATTAGTTGCTGAAGCAGATATGGAAGATCCAGATGATACAGCTGATGGTAAACCATACTCATCAAGAGTTCAAACATTTGGTAACTCACGATACTTAGTATTCAAATTAGATGATGAAAGTGAAACTGAAGAAGGTATCTTAATTGAAGATCCAGAAGACAGTGAAGCTGAAATCTTTAGTGAAACAGCTGAAGCTTTAGCTATCGAAGCTGAAATGAAAGCTGAATTAGTTGATTCTAAATTAACTGATGCTTATGTAACAAGCAAAGTTACTGAATTATATGAAGAAGAAACATTAGACATTTATGACTCTGTAGTTAGAGTATTCTATGAACAAAGTTATGGATATGATGGATCAGATGATAACAAAGATGGTAACATCGTTGCTAAAATTGGTGATGTTGAAATTACTGTTGAAGCATTCTACACTAAATTAGAAGGTTCATATGGTATTAACATTGCACTTGATATGTTATCAAACAAATATTTAGAACAAAGTGATGTATATACAGTTCTTGAAGCTGACTTAGATGATTATAAAGAACAATTCGAAAATATCATCTCACAATTCTCAGCTGATAATTTCGCTTCTTCTGGTTATCCAGCAAGCATGGGAAGACAAAACTTCTTATTAACTGCTTTTGGATCTAGATCAAATCAAGAAGCTATCAACAACTTATATGTATATCCTGATTTAAGACAACAATACTTAGAAGATTACGAAGTACATTTCGGTAATGATGACATTTTCGAAAGTCTAGCAACATTAGCTGCTAAACAATATGAAAACTTCGAATCAATCACAGTTAGTCATTTATTAGTATATTTCGATCAAAATGGTGATGGTAATCCAGATAATCCTCAAGAATACTTAGATACATTAAGCACTACTGCTCAACAAGAAGTTATCGATGGTCTTATCGAACTAGTTGATTTAGTTTATAGCCGTATCGGTATGTATAAAGGATTTAAAGAAGGTTTAAGTGCAATCGCTACTGACTTTAACAATTCAGGTCGTATTCAAATTGGTAGTTCAATTCCACCATATGACTATACATTAGAAAGTGTTTGGGCTGAATATCGTCAATTAGGATTCTATCTAAAATTCGAAGATATAACTTCTGCAATCACTAACACATCAAACTTTGTTACAGGCCAAAGTGTATTAGATGAAGTATTCTATGATCGTGCAATAACTATTCATGATACATTATCTGCTATGGAAGATGATGATTCATTATTCCCATACTTAGATTTCTATGATGCATATGTTAACACAAGCGATGCAGTAACTGAAAATGACTTAGAATTAGTTAAATCATCATTCGGTTATCACTTCATTCTAGCAACTAAGGTTGCTGAAACAACTTCTGCTAAATTTGCTGAAGCTGATGATGAAGATAGTGAATATGTATTAGCAGATGACGAAACAATCAATGCTTATAACGAAGAAACTGATACATTATCAGCTGGACAAGTTAAGTACTACTTACTTGGTTCATTAACTGATGAAGGTATCGAATTACCAAGAGATGTTCAAACTGCGATTAACAGTTACTTACAACCAGTACTTAACGTATATCAAGGAACATACATGCAAAGAGAACTTATCTTTAGTCTATTAGAAGATGCTGAATTCGCTGATGCTACTGATGCTACTCGCTTAGATACTATTAGAGCAATCAATCAACGTCAAATGGATGGTTACATGTTATCAGAAAATGGTGGCGTGAATGATTCAAACTACGAAGCACTTTACGGAGATTTGTTAGATATTTTAAAAGGTAATTTATAATTGATCATTTTCATATAAGACCACTTCGGTGGTCTTTTTTTATATACATGCATAAAAAAAGAGGCATGGCCTCTATTTTTTAGGTTTATAAAATCTCATCTTATCTAAGACACTTATCATTTGTGTGAATTGTCCTTCAACTGTGTCTTCTAAAACCTCACCTAATACCGTAAATTTAGAATCTATTGTATCAATAAACCATAACAACAACGCTTCTCCTGTTTGTGGTTTTTTCGGAGATCCATAATGTAGTTGTCCATGATGTGATAAAATCATATGTTTTAACATTAATACTTCTTCTGTATTTTCATATCCTAGAGCTTTTGCAACCTGATCAACATCAATGGTTTGCATAACTAAATGACCTATGAGTAAGCCTTCTTTTGTATACTCTCCATCAACACCACTAATTTCAGTGATTTTAGACATGTCATGTAATATGGTTGCTGCATATAATATGTTTTTATCTAGATAAGGATATACAGTAATAAAAGGATCAATAAGTTTTAGCATTGTATAAGTGTGATAACTTAATCCACCAACATAAGCATGATGAAATTTAGTTGCTGCTGGATGCATGTAAAATTTCTTTTCATGTTTTTCATATATTGTCTTTGTAATCTCTAATAATATCTTGTTTTCAATTTTGTTTAAATACGATTCAATCCCATTTTTTATCTCTACCATAGAGATTGGTGCATATACATAGAAGTGATCAAGTAGCTCTGATAGCTCATCTGCACTTAATACCTCTTCTGCTGGCTTTAAACTCTTAAGCTTTAATACGAGTTCATCTTCAAGTTTAACAACCGCTAAAGCAGTAAATTCATACACATTACCTAAAGTGATTTCTGATAATTGTTCAAAATCTAATTTTATATTGATATGCTCATTATCTTTAGTCATGATCGTCGTATTACAAAAATGTGCACCACTATTTATACTTTCAACTTTTCCTATAATTTTGTAAATTTTATTTTCATGTAAATTCAAAACTTTCACCTACTTTATATGTTCGATTAAGTATGTTACTAAAACATCTTTTTCGTTTTTTAATTCTTTATTTAATACCTTTAAAACCATTTCTTGTTGAATATCTTTTAACCAAGCTCCAGCTTTTTTACCTGTAATTTCTATCATTTCAGTAGCTCTTAGTTTCAAATCTAATTCTGACTGGATAGGTAGACTGTGATACGTTTTTTCTATAAAATCTTTTAAATTTTTAGATCTACCTAGCATAAAGTTCACTTTATTTGCTAGTGTACATAAATCTAGACCATACGTATATAAGTGAATCGCATCAAATGTAGTTGTTTTATTTGCTAGTTCTGCAGCTTGTTGATAACGATGTCTGTGTTTATTTGAAAACGTCCATGCTTGAGGAACTATGCCACCATTTAACGCAAAACAAATGACAAAAAATGGATCAACATAAGGCATTTCTTCCATTTCTAGAATATGTTCTATACCTTTTTTTAGCCCAGGAAGTACTTCGTGTACTTTTGTCGTAACCATTGATTTTAAAGCTTTTTTTAAGTGTGGTCCTTGAATTGTTTTAATTAATTCGTTAACAATTCTTTCCATAGATACATTTTTTAGTTTATCTCTTAAGGCTTCAATTGCATCTCTTGTTTGTTTTTCTATTTGAAAACCTAATTTAGATTGAAAATAAAATGCTCTAAGCATTCTTAATGCATCTTCTTCAAATCGTTTGTAAGGGTCTCCAATGGTTCTAATGATTTTATCTTTTAAATCTTGTTCGCCATCAACATAATCAATAACTTCTTGTTTCTCATTCATTAAAAGACCATTAATTGTAAAATCTCTACGCTTAACATCTTCAATAACTGTTTCACTATAAGTAATTTGATCTGGATGACGATTATCATTATACTCACCATCAATACGATAAGTTGTGACTTCAAATTGCTCATCTTTAAATTTTACTGTAACAGTGCCATATTTAATACCTGTTGGTATCGTTCTAAATATTTTACTGACTTGATGTGGTTTTGCGTTAGTTGTGATATCTACATCATTGATTGGCATTCTAAGTCTATAATCTCTGACTGCACCACCAACAATATATGCTTCATAACCTTGTTTTTTTAATTCATATAACACGCCTTTTGCGGTTTTTATTGTACTCATGTTATCACCTGTTATATTATACCAAGAAATTGGCTTTTTTTATAGCGAAAAAAATAAGACACATGTGTGTCTCATTTTAAAAAGATACCTACGCCTATAACATCTGGGCCGATATGTGCTCCAACTACAGGAGTAGAAGGCGCTTCATATAAATTTTCTAGCCCAAGTTCTTCTTTTAGTGTTTCTATAAAATGCGACTTTAATTTTGGATTTCCAGTGTATAAAATATACGCATCAAATGCTCTTCCGTTTGCATATGCATTCACTTTACTTGCAATAGATGATAAGGCATTTTTAATGTTTCTGATTTTTTCAATAGATACAATATGTCCTGTTTCTTGAACTTGTAAAATAGGTTTGATTTTTAATACTTTTCCTACAAATGCTTGTGCATTAGATAGTCTTCCGTTTTTAACTAAATAAGATAGGGAATCAACTGCAAAAAATATCGTATTGTTTTTACGTTTTTCTTCTAGATGATGATCGATATCTTCAAAAGTTTTGCCTTCTTTTAACATTTTTTCAGCATCAAGTGCAAAAAGTCCTTCTGAAAAACATACAGTTAATGTATCAAAAACATGAATGTGCATCTTATCTTTAAGTTGTTCACTCGCTAGTTTTATAACATTATGTGTCCCGCTTAATTTTGATGAGATGGTAGTCACATAAAATTCATCATATCCTTGTTCATAAAGATTCTCAAAAAAATCAACAACCTCACCGATAGAAGGTTGAGATGTTCTTGGTATGAGTTCTGGTCTTTCTCTTAGCATACGATAAAAATCGTCAGCTTTTAACTCACTACCATCTAAATACCCTTGTTCATCTAAAAAAACTCTAATTCTTAATATTTTTATATCGTGCCCAAAAGGATAGTAATCCAACCCTCCTGTTGACGTATCTACAACTATTTTCTTGCCCATAAGTCCCTCCGTTGTGTATAGCTATTAACATTATAACAAAATTTAGTTTGTTGATAAATATGTTATAATAATTTTGGTGATCATATGCATTACATAAAAGACATTTATACCAATCAAATCGAGATTGATAAGTCCATTTTTATAGGGATTCTTTTTCCTATAAATTCTATAGATGACATTAAAATAAATATAGATAAAGCTAAACAAATGTATCCTAAAGCTAATCATTATTGTAGTGCTTCTTTGTTTGGAGAAGGGCTAGAGCATGCGACATTTAGCGATGATGGAGAACCTTCAAGAACGGCTGGTGTACCTATTTTAGAAGTCTTAAAGCATCATGATATAACAAACGTTTTATGTGTTGTAGTTAGATATTTTGGTGGTATCAAGTTAGGTGCTGGTGGTTTAGTTAGAGCATATACAAAAGCCACTTCAGAAGTTTTAAAAACAGCAGATTTTTTTATTAAAAAAATGATTGAAGGTTATGCGGTTACTTTTGATTATGCGCTTATTCAAAAGATAGATCATTTATTAGATGAGATTTCAATCATAGATGATAAAGCTTATGGTGAATATGTTACCTATAAAGTTTATTTCAAAGAAAATGATATTTCGGTATTTGATGATATTAAACATCAATTCATTAAAATAGATAAACTAAAGTTAAAAACATTATTTATAAAGGTATGAGATCAATGATCTTATACCTTTTTTCATAAAAAAAGGTGTAGATATCTACACCTATAATAAACCATCAAATAAGGATGAAAATTGAACCATGATTTCAGCAAGCATATGTGCTAGTCCAAGACTAACTAAGAAATATGCAGCTTTAATCTCCCAAATTTTAAACTTTTCAAACTTGTTTTCTATATGCAACGCTCTTAATATTCTTAAGTTAATCGCGAAAAAGATGACAAGTGATGAAAAATATATGATTTGTTCAACCATTAAAACCACCTCTTTTTATAGTTGACCTGCTTTTGACTTTGTAATATTTTCTTTTAATTCTCTTTCTTGTTTAGAAAAGTCGATATTCTCTTTTTTAGTAATCTCTAACTTTTCTTTTTTCATTTTATCAAAAGCATCTTTAGCATTATCTAAAGTTTTACCAATTTGTGCTTCTAATGCTAATACAGTTAGTAAATTATTTTTAAACTCAACAACTGCTTGTTCAACAACTAAAAATGTTTCGTTTTTATCTTGAACAAATTTTAAATATCCTTCAAGTACGTGTAAAATAATTGGAATGTGATCTTCTAATATCGCTAGCTCACCTTCTTGGTTTTTAACAACCACATACTCGATTTCATCTTGATAAGTCTTTCCTTGTTGAGTCAAAACTTTAAATTTCATAATGTTTTCGCCTTCTTAATTGCATCATCAATGGTTCCAACCATTTGGAATGCTTCTTCTGGAAGCTCATCATGTCTACCTTCAATGATTTCTTTAAAACCTCTAATCGTTTCTTTTAGTGGAACGAAAGAGCCTTCAACACCAGTAAATTGTGCTGCAACATGCATATTTTGTGATAAGAACACTTGGATTCTTCTTGCACGGTGAACTAATAATTTATCTTCATCAGTCAATTCATCCATACCTAAAATTGCGATGATATCTAGAAGTTCATGATATCTTTGAATCATTTGTTGAACTTTACGAGCAACTTCATAATGTTCTTTTCCAACAATATGAGGTGCTAGTGCTCTAGATGTAGATGCAAGTGGATCTACGGCTGGATATATCCCAATTTCTGTTAATTTTCTTGATAAGTTTGTTGTCGCATCTAGATGTGAGAAAACTGTAGCAGGTGCCGGATCTGTATAGTCATCCGCTGGTACATATACAGCTTGAATTGATGTAATAGAACCATTTTTAGTTGATGTAATTCTTTCTTGTAAACGTCCCATTTCAGTAGCAAGTGTTGGTTGATAACCAACAGCAGACGGCATTCTACCTAAAAGTGCAGATACCTCACTACCAGCTTGGATAAATCTAAATATGTTATCAATGAATAACAATACATCTTGTTTGCTTTCATCTCTAAAATGCTCTGCCATAGTTAAACCAGTAAGCGCAACTCTCATTCTCGCTCCTGGTGGCTCATTCATTTGACCAAACACGAGTGCTGTTTTATTGATAACACCCGATTCCGTCATTTCTTGATATAATTCCGAACCTTCTCTTGTACGTTCACCAACCCCAGCAAACACTGAAATCCCTTCACGTTCTTGAGCAATATTGTTAATTAATTCTTGGATAAGTACTGTTTTACCAACCCCAGCTCCACCAAATAGACCGATTTTACCACCTTTAATATAAGGTGCTAATAAATCGATAACTTTAATACCAGTTTCTAAAATTTCTACTTCACTAGATAATTCATGAAATGCTGGTGATGGTCTGTGTATACTCATCTTTTTTACATGATCTAAGGGTTTGCCGTCATCAATAGCTTCACCTAATACATTAAATATACGCCCCAATACTTCTTTTCCAACAGGAACTTGAACTGAAGTACCTGAAGAGATAACTTCTAAATCACGTCTTAACCCTTCAGTTGGCTCTAAAGCAATTGTACGAACAACATGATCTCCTAGTTGTAGTGCAACCTCTAAAGTAACAGTTTGTCCATTGTCGTTTTGAACAACTAAAGCATCATAAATGCTAGGTAGTTCTTCATCAAAACGAACATCGACAACTGGTCCGATGACTTGTGTAATTTTACCTTTCATCATTACTTCCTCCTAAACGTTTGCACCATTGACGACGTCAATGATTTCGTTTGTAATTTCACGTTGTCTTTCTCTATGATAAACGATGGATAATTGATCTACAATTTCGTTTGCGTTATCTGTAGCATTCTTCATTGCGATCATTCTTGATGCATGTTCTGATAGTTTAGCATCAGCAATTGCTTCAAAAATTCTACTTTCAACATAAACGTTCATCGTTTTGTCTAAAACAACTTCTGGACTTTCGTCATAAATATATTGGTCATTTTCTGCTTTTTCTTCATTAAATACTAGTGGAAGTATCACTGCTTTATGAACTTCTTGTGTTGCAGTATTGATGTAGTGATTATGATAAATCTCTACTTGATCAATAAAACCTTTTAAAAACACTTCTTTAATTAAAGACGCATAGTGTCTAAAAAACATCGTTGTTATATCATCTCTGTTATAAATGATTTCTTCATTAACTAAAGGAAGTTTATGTTTTTGTGCAAAATAAAATCCTTTTTTACCAATGACGAAAACTTGAAATTTTTCTTTATCTAAGTCTTTGATATCTTGTAAAAATGTTTTAAAAAGTTGAGAGTGATAGCTTCCTGCAAGTCCTCTATCACTTGTAACTAAAATAAATAATTTTTTATCACCATCATTAGGTGTAGTTAATCTATGTTTTTCATCAAGATTGTTATTTGCATAAAGCAATACATGATGAATATCTTTCATGAATGCTTGTGAGTGATTTAAAAGTTCTGTGGATTTTCTTATTTTGGATAACGCAATATTATGCATTGCTTGTGTGATAGAAGCCGTTTTTTTAATGGCTTGCATCCTAATTTTTATATCCTTTAATCCCATGTTATATCAACCTCTTTAATCCGTTGATAAACTTCTCTAAATCCTCATCTTTTGGTAATTTTTTAGTTTCCATTAATTCTTTTTGAATCTTCATACCTAAATCATTCATTCTTAATCCTTGTGTGATTTCATTTTCTAGTTGTTTAACTTGATCAAGATTTAAATCATCCATTAAACCTTTTGATAATGCATAAATTGTTGTAATTTGAGTTGGCATATCAATAAGTTCATGAACATCTTGCTTAAGCATTTCAACTGTTTTTCTACCACGTTCAAGTCTACGTTTTGCAGATTGATCTAAGTCAGAACCAAATTGAGCAAATGACTCTAATTCACGATAGTTAGCTAAGTTAATACGCAGTGTACCTGCAACTTTTTTCATTGCATTCCATTGAGCAGCACCACCAACACGTGAGACTGAAAGCCCTGGATTAATCGCAGGTCTTATACCTGAATAGAATAATTCAGTTTCAAGGAATATTTGACCATCTGTAATTGAGATTACATTGGTTGAAATATATGCTGAGATATCTCCAGCTTTTGTTTCAATAATTGGAAGTGCTGTAATTGAACCTCCACCTAACTGATCATTTAATTTAGCTGAACGTTCTAATAATCTTGAATGCAGATAGAAAACATCTCCTGGATATGCTTCTCTTCCTGGTGGACGTCTAAGTAGTAATGATAATTCACGATATGCTACCGCATGTTTAGATAAATCATCATAAACAATTAATACGTCTTTGCCTTTTTCCATAAAGTACTCAGCAATCGTAACACCAGCAAATGGTGCTAGATATAATAATGTACCTTCTTTAGAAGCACCAGCATTGACAATAACTGTATAATCTAGAGCTTGATGTTGTTTGAATAACTCAACAAGTGCAGTGACACTTGAATCTTTTTGTCCAATAGCAACATAAACACAAATTACATCTTTACCTTTTTGATTAAGTATTGTATCAACGGCAAGTGTTGTTTTACCAGTTTGTCTATCGCCAATAATTAACTCTCTTTGTCCTCTACCAATTGGAACAAGGGCATCAATAACTTTAATCCCAGTTTCCATAGACTGGTTGATAGAACCTCTAGCCATAACGCCTCTAGCTTTTCTTTCTACAGGCAATGAATGTTCAGTCTTAATCGATCCAGCAGCATCAAGTGGTTCTCCAAGCGGATTAACAACTCTACCTAATAAAGCATCCCCAACAGGAACTTCAAAGATTTTTTTAGTTGTTTTAACCATGTCGCCTTCTTTAATTAAATTAGATTCACCTAAAAGAATAACACCTACTGAATGTTCTTCTAAGTTAAATACCAATCCTTTAACATCATGTGGGAAAACTAAAAGTTCACCCATCATTGCTTGTTGTAACCCATAAACAATCGCAATCCCATCACCTACTGATAAAACTTTACCAATATTTTCAAGTTTGACGTCTTGTTCAAAAGATTCTATTTGCTTTTTAATGACTTCCGTCATTTCTTTTACTTTTATTTTTGACAATGTTGTCACCACCTTAAATCGTTGTAAACAATTCTTCAAGCTCACGAGCAACTGATCGATCTAATGATTGTCCTTGATAAATAACTTTTATCCCGCCAATCAAAGATGGATCAATAATCTTATGTAAAGATATTGTCTGATTCTTAAATCTTGGTTTTAATACTTCTAATAATCTATTTTCTTGTTCTTGTGTCATTTTACTTGCTGTAATCACATTTAAATGTGCAATCTTTTGAGTTATTCTCACTAAATTAGTCCATTCTTCATAGATTTCAAAAATATAAGTCATATGACGTTTTTTTGATAATGTTTTTAAGAATGACAAAAAAACATCATCAAAATCAAGATTATCTATATTTGCTTCTTTTTCTTTATCTGTAATCATTGGTGAGTCCATCATTTCGATCCATCTAGAATTATCTTTGATCAAATCTTTCAATTGATCGAATTGATAGTTTAAAACATCAAGTTTGTTTCTTTCTAATGCGATTTGGTGAAGTGCTTTAGCATATTTTCTCATAAACTAAACTTCACTTTCTTTTAAAATCTCATCCATAATATCTTGATGAACAGATTCATCAATTTCTCTTTTTACAATTCTTGATGCAGCAGAAAAAGCAATCTCTTTAATCGATTGTTTTATATCCTCATTTGCTTGTTGAATTTCAAACTCAATATCTTTTTCAGCTTGCTCTAGACGACGTCTTACTTCCTCTTTAGCATTTGATATAAGTTTTTCTTGTTCTTTATAAGCATCTTGAGTTAATCTTTCTTTCAATTGTCTTGTTTCTTCCTTCATGTTTTCATATTCTTTTAAAGATTTTTCTTGTAAAGATTTAGCAACACGTCTTTCCTCATCTGCTTGATCCATTGCTTCAGATAAAGCACTTTGTCTTTTTTCAAGGTATAACGTTACTTTCTTCCATAAGAATGTTCTAACAAAGAATAATAAAACGATTAAAGCAAGAATATTAAATAGTACAATCTCAGGCATATTCATCACTGAATATAGTCCATCTTCAACCATTTTTGTTATTTGATCAAATACCTCATTCACTTATCATCAATTCCTTTTTTTTATTTTCCTGTTAATATGAACGCAATAATCAAACCATATAAACCAGTTGTTTCAGCAACCGCTTGACCAATAAGCATTGTTGAAGTGATTTTACCAGCAGCTTCTGGTTGACGTCCAACTGCTTCAACAGCTTTAGATGCTGCAATGCCTTGACCAATCGCTGTACCAAAACCAGTAAATACCGCTATACCTGCGCCGATATATGCCATACCACTACTAAAGAACTCATTAGGTACAACCTCTAAAATATTTGGTAAAACTACATTAAGTAAATCAAACATAATTTGCAATCTCCTTTATTTTTTATTTTTATATGTTTTCAAAATTTAAATCTTCTTCATCAATTTTAATTGATGCAAATACAATAGTTATTAATACTAAAACCAGTGTTTGCACTAATCCAAAACCTATATCAAAGATAACATGGAATGCTGGTGCAACCACTAATGAAGCCCATCCTGTCAATTCGTATACTAATAATAATATAACTGAACCACTGATGATGTTCCCAAATAAACGTAATGCCATCGATAAAATCGGTGTAACTTCACTCACTACATTTAACGGAAATAACATCCATAAAGGTTTAAATAATCCTAATAAATGCCTCCAACTTTGACTAATAAACCCTGTTGCTTGAACAACAACAAATGAAATAATAGACAAACTAAATGTAATGGTTGTATATTTCGTTGGCGAATCTAGAGCAAATACACCACTCATATTTGAAATAGAAACATATAGTGCTAATGTAAGTGCAATCGGTGTAACAAATTTCCAATGTTTACCAATATAACTTTTTACATAATTATTAAAGAACTCGATAAACTGAATAATGAGTGTAACAAACTTATTTGGTTTATCTCTTACATCTAATTTAGCGACATATGCTCCAACCCAGACACTAAGTATAATAATAAATAAAATAATACCTAATGAAGTTATAAAGTATGTCGGTAAATTTTTAATGTATTCTATGACGTTATCAATCATCTTCATCAACCTCTCTAATTGGTACATATACATCGTCTTTTAAGCGATGTTTTTTAAATAGTGGTGTTGCATATATAAATACACCAACTTTTATTGAAAAGAATCCTAACAGTAATGCAATATATGATCTTGTAAGTTCACTAGTTCCATTTGCTCTTTGATCAAAATACACAAACGCAATGACTATTGTATACATTACAAATCTTAAGATTAAATGATTCACCAGTTTTCTTGTGTCTAATTTATGCTTTGTAAGATTAATCGTTTGGCTATGATTGAAAAGTGCAGTTGCACTTCCTAAAACTGCCCATATAGCATAAGTTCTAAAAAATATAAACATAACAAGTCCAAGAACAATCGCATAACCTAATGCTATTAAATTAATGACGCTTACGTCTTTCATATATTTCCTCACTTCTAACAAACTTAAGTAATGTCATAAAGCCCACAAATACACCAAGAAATAACCCCGCTGCAGCTAAATATGTAGCTAAATCACCTTCTGGATCTATTTTTCGACCTAAATATATGCCAAATACAGATAAACCAATGACTGTAAAAAATAGTTGCATAACAATGGCATAAGTCATAAACATTCTTCGACGCTTTTCGTACTTATTTGGTTCCAAATAATCGATCCCCACAATCTCCAAGACCAGGTACTATATACCCTTTTTCATTAAGATGTGAATCTAAAGCTGCTAAATAAATAGCAACATCAGGATGATCATCTTGAATACGTTTAACGCCTTCTGGACATCCAACTAAACCAACGTATCTAATATCTTTAGCACCAGTCTTTTTAATAATATCAATCGCTTTAGATGCAGACCCACCAGTCGCAAGCATTGGATCTACGACTAAGACAACACTATCTTTAATTACTTCAGGAAATTTTGAATAATAAACTTGTGGTTCTAAGCTTACTTCATCCCGGTATAAACCAATATGACCGATTTTAGCAGTTGGAATGATATTATGAATACCTTCTACCATACCAAGACCAGCTCTTAAAATAGGCACGATAACTACTTGTTTAGCAAGTTCTTTAGCTTGCATTTCGCATATAGGTGTTTCTATTGTTTTTTCAACTGTTTGAAAATCTCTTGTAATCTCATAAGTAATAAGGCCACCAACTTCTGAAACTGATTCTCTAAATTCTTTAGTTCCAGTGTGTTTGTCTCTTATTTTTGCCATCTTATGATCAATCAATGGGTGATTTAATACGATTAATTTGCTCATTTTAAAGACTCCTCGATTTGACTTATTTTATCTAATCTTTTTTGATGTCTTTCTTCAAAAGTTGCGTTTATAAATGCTTTTACAATTTTTACAGCATCTTCAGGTTTTGTAGTTCTACCACCTAATGCAATAATATTTGCGTGATTATGTTCTTTAGCAAGTCTTGCAGTTTCTTCGTTATACACAAGTGCTGCTCTAATGCCACTTACTTTATTAGCTGCTATTGATATTCCAATACCAGTTCCACAAATTACAATCCCAAAATCATATGATTTTGTTAATACTGCTTCTGCCACTTTCTTTCCAAAATCCGGGTAATCAACAGAATCTAGTGAGTCTGTTCCAAAATCATCATAAGAAATATCTTGGCCTTTAAAATACAATTTTAGAAATTCTTTTAATTCGTATCCGCCATGATCACTACCAATCGCTATTTTCATAGACGCCTCCTTATATTTGACTCAATATATATTATAACATAATATATCTTTTATCCCTTTAAAAACCACCTTAATTATTAGCTTTTTTATTCATTTTTTTACATTTCTAAATAGAAAAAAGACGTCTCCGTCTTTTTATTCGTTATTTGTAGTATTGTAATATGCTTTTTTTCTTTCGTTTGCTCTTAATATTGCTTTTCTCAAACGAATTGTCTTAGGTGTAATTTCAATAAGTTCATCATCGTTAATAAAAGCTAGACATGCTTCTAAGTTCATTTGCTTTGGCTTTTTTAAAACGACAGTTGAATCTTTACCTGCTGAACGCATGTTTGTCATTTGTTTTTCCAAAGTCACATTAACAACCATATCAGTATCTTTGTTAGCTTCACCAACAATCATACCTTCATATACGCTTGTTCTAGTTTCTAAAAACATCGTACCTCTATCTTCTAATCTACCAATCGCGTATGCTGTAGTCATACCATTATTAAGCGATACTAAAGCACCACTTCTACGGTTACCTACTGTATCATAAACCATAGGTCTATAATCTAGAAAGATATGTGATAAGATACCATAACCTTTAGTTGCAGTTAAAAATTGAGTCATAAATCCAATTAAACCTCTAGATGGCATGATGTACTGAATACGACTGTAATCACCTTGTTGAGCCATAGAGATTAAATCTCCTCTACGATCACCTAACATTTCAATGACTGTACCCATAGATTCTGTTGGAAGATCAATTTGTACTTCTTCAAAAGGTTCATGTTTAACGCCATCAATTTCTTTAACGATAACTCTCGGTCTAGATACTTGGAATTCAAACTCTTCACGACGCATATTTTCTATTAATATACCTAAATGAAGTTCTCCTCTACCAGATACGATCCATGCTTCGGAATTGCCTATACGTTCAACCTTTAAACTTACATCTTTTTGTGTTTCTTTATATAGACGTTCATCAATTTTTGATGCAGTTACATGTTTGCCTTCTTTTCCAGCAAATGGTGAATTATTCGTTAAAAACGTAATTTGTACAGTAGGTTCATCAATATGCAAATGAGGTAGCGCATCAGTTTGTCCGACTTCACAAATCGTTTCTCCAACATGAACATCAGGTAGTCCTGCGATAGAGACGATATCCCCTGATGATGCTGATTCAACTTCTACTTTTTCTATGCCCATTGATTGATATATTTTTTGAACTCTAAATTGAACGATTGAACCATCCATTCTAATACAAGAAACTGTATCATTTAAAGACACTTTACCTTGATATATTTTACCAATACCCATACGACCAACATAATCATTATAATCAATAAGTGCTGGTTGAAATAAAAATGATTGCTCATCATTTTGATTTGGTTGTGGGATTTCTTTAATAATGGTATCTAAGATAGGTTCCATGCGTACATGTTCATTTAATGTTGGAATGTAGCTTGCTAGACCTTGTAGACCTGATGCATATAATACAGGGAAATCTAATTGATGTTCATCTGCACCTAAATCAATGAATAGATCATAAATTTCATTCACTGTTTTATTAATATCTGCAAACTGACGATCTACTTTATTAACGACAACGATTGGTAATAATTTAGCTTCTAAAGCTTTTTTTAAAACGAATCTTGTTTGTGGCATAACACCTTCAAATGCATCTACTAATAAAAGCACACCATCAACCATGTGCATAATTCTCTCAACTTCACCACCAAAGTCAGCATGACCTGGTGTATCAAGTATATTAATTCGATAGTTTTTATATATAATTGCAGTGTTTTTAGCTAAGATAGTAATCCCACGTTCTCTTTCTATGTCATTACTATCTAGTACACGATCATTTAATGTTTGATGTACGTCATATCTTTCGCTTTCTTTTAATAATTGATTGACTAACGTTGTTTTCCCATGATCAACATGGGCAATAATTGCTATGTTTCTAATGTCCATATATTTCCTCTTTTCATAACCTTTTCTATTATATACCTTTTTTTGCTTATTTCATAAAAAAAAGTTCCATTTTGTTGGAACTTTAACAAATATTGACCATTATTATAAATTGAAAGTGCTATCATTCATTTTAAGCTGTCTTTAAATGCTAAAATCTCTGATTCTAAGATTTCCCCTTGTCTTACAACAACAATTTTGTTTGTTGTTAAATCAATGATTGTTGATGATATATCACTTTTTACGATGTTTCCTTGTGGGTATATTTCTTTAACTAAAGGACCAAATTTTTTTTCGATGTCTTTGAAGTTAGTCAGTGGTTTTTCATTGCTTTTATTTAATGAAGTCACTTTAAGTGGACCATTAAGATCAATTAGTTTTAACGCAACTGGATGATCAGGCATTCTTACTGCAATGGTGTCTTCACCGGTTTTTTGTTTATACATATCTGCTGTTTTTAAAATGATTGTAAGTGGACCTGGCCAATATTTTTTCATAAATGCTTGGCTTAATTTACTCATGATGCAAATATCTTTTAATTGTTCGATTTTAGAGATTAAAAGCGGAATTTTCTTACTTTCATCTCTGCCTTTTATTTGATATATTTTTGTTAATGCTTTTTCATCATATAACTTTGCAGCTAGACCATATACCGTATCTGTAGGTATAACAATTAAGTCTCCTAAATACATCAAGATAAAACGCCTCCTAATCCTACAAATGTAAACCTATCTTTTTGTTGTAAATCTTTCTTTTGAATCACAATAGCATTTGGTAGATGTTTATTCACAAAAGCTCTAATCACATCATTTTGCATATAGCCATGTTCAAAAGCAATTAAAGCTTTTTCTTTTAAAAACGGTTTAATTTGCTTTAAGATTTTTTCATAAAAATCAACACCTAAACTTCCACCAAACAATGCTACATCAGGTTCTTTTTTTACAATATTATCTAATGCTTCTTCATCCGGTATATATGGAGGATTAGACACAATAATATCAAAAGTACCTTTTATATTTTCAAACAAATCACTATGTATGATCGATACATCAGCATTTAATTTTTTACTATTATTTTTAGCTACCTCTAATGCTTTTACACTAATATCACTTACTGATACATCCATGTTTTTTTCTTCTAATGATAGTGTAAGTCCAATACATCCACTGCCTGTTCCAAGATCTAGAACACGTACTTTTTCATGTTCAAAATATTGATCATATAAATATAAAACCTCTTCAACTAATTGTTCTGTTTCACTTCTTGGTATTAATACATGCTCATTAACTAAAAAAGCATGGCCATAAAAATACGCATGGCCAATTAAGTGTTGAACTGGAATATCATGTTTTAAATATTTTGTGAGTTGTTCTTCAAAATGATTTTTAAATTTTTCATCAACTTCACTTTTTAAATTTAAATAAAATGTGTGTGGATCTTGATTTGATAATTCCATCAGTAAAAGTTTAACTGCTTCTACTTCTTTATTAAATTTAACTGCTTCTTTTTGACTAAATTTTAACAATTGTTCATATGTCACGATTTTAATTCTCCAGTGAGCTGACGCTTTTGAAATTCATTAAGTAATGGCTCTAAAATTAAATCTAAGCGACCTTCCATAATGGCATCGAGTCTTTGTAAGGTTAGACCAATACGATGGTCAGAAACGCGATTTTGAGGGTAGTTATAAGTTCTTATTTTCTCTGATCGATCACCTCTACCAACAAGCGCTTGGCGTTCAGCATCTTCTTTAGCCATTTGTTTTTCTAGTATAGAATCATATATTCTAGTTTTCAATAACCTAAATGCTTTATCTTTATTTTCATGTTGAGATTTACCTTCTTGGCAACTTACCGCAATCCCTGAAGGCAAATGCGTTAATCTTACTGCTGATTTAGTAGTATTAACAGATTGTCCACCAGGACCACTTGAGTTAAATGTGTCGAAACGAATATCATTCCAACTAATATCAATTTCAACTTCTTCTGCCTCTGGCATAACTAAAACAGTTGCTGTTGAAGTATGGATTCTACCTTGAGATTCTGTTTCAGGTACTCTTTGTACTCTATGTGTACCTGACTCATACTTGAGCATTGAATAAACAAGTTTACCTGAAATCATGAATTCTATAGATGTATAACCACCCATAGCACCTTCCATGGTATTTAAAATTTCAATTTTCCAGTTTTTTATTTCTGCATATTTACTATACATTCTAAATAAATCACCAGCAAAAATATTACCTTCGTCGCCACCAGCTGCACCTTTGATTTCAACAATAACGTTTTTATCATCATTTGGGTCTTTTGGTAAAAGTAATATCTTTAATCGTTCTTCAGTTTTTTCTAGAAATTTCTCTAATTTATCAATTTCTTTTTCTGCCATTTGAATAAGATCTTCATCATCTTCTTCTATTTCTAACATTTCTTTTAAATCATTTAATTCGCTTTCTTTTTCTTGATACAGTTGGTATGTTTCAACTGTTTCTTGAATACCAGCGGATTCTTTTAATAACTCAGTCATTTCTTTGACTTCTAAAGTCCCTGTAGAAAGCTTATCTTGTATATCCTTATATTGTTTTTCTATAAGTTTTAATCTATCAAACATAATATCACCTGCTAATCATATTACCATAAAATTTATGATTTTTCCATACATTTAGACAAAAGATACAAGAAGCATCTAACTTGTTATTTATTATAAATAGTGTTATAATTAAGATAAGAAATGAAAGGAAAGGTGTTAAATATTATGGAAAAACTTTACAATGTTTTAAACAAACAAGTGGCAAACTTGAGTGTGTTTTTCACGAAATTACATCACTATCATTGGTTTGTAGAAGGTCCACAATTCTACCCATTACATGAAAAATTTGAATCATTATATGATGAAATGAATGAACTATATGATGAGTTTGCAGAAAGATTATTGATGATTGGTGGAAAACCATTATCAACTATGAAAGCTTATTTAGAAACAACTTCTTTAAAAGAAGCAAGTGGAAAACCTGATGCAATGGGTATGGTGAAAGCTATACTTGAAGATATCAAATTAATCAACAAAGAAATGGGCGAAGCTTTAGCTGTTGCTCAAGAAGCTGGCGATGAAGTTACTGCTGATCTATTAATCGGTACTATGTCAAGTTTCGAAAAACATATTTGGATGTTGTCAGCAACAATCAAATAATTACAATGACAAGAAAAAGTCTACCTCGGTAGACTTTTTTTGTTTAATGCTTCAATTAAAACATTTGTTAATCTTTATATAATTCTTCTTCTCGGTCCTCTTTAGCAGTGAATCTAGAATATTCAGTATCAAATCTAAAGCTTAATCTAATACCCGCCATACCTTGTCTATTCTTAGCAATACTTAATTCAACATCGCCTGTTTTCTTTTCAGGATCATGAATATAGTAGTCACCACGATATAAGAACATAACGATATCCGCATCTTGTTCGATAGATCCAGATTCTCTTAAATCTGCAAGTACAGGTCTTTTATCTTCACGTTTTTCTACTTCACGAGATAATTGTGATAATGCTAGAATTGGAATTTTTAATTCTCTAGCCATTTGTTTTAAACTTCTAGATATTCTAGCAACTTCTTCTTGTCTATTACCTGACTTTTCATCACCTTTAATAAGTTGTAAGTAGTCAATGATAACAAAGTCTAATTTACCTTCTTGAGATAGTTTTCTACATTTCGCTCTAATATCAGCAACTGATACACTCGCTGAATCGTCAAATGAGATATTTAATAAAGATAATGACTGGATACCACCTTCAATGTGTTGCCACTCTTTAGATGTTAAATTACCAGTTTTAATCTTATTATTTTCAACATTCGCTTCAGTTGATAACATACGTGCAGCTAATTGTTCATTACTCATTTCTAATGAGAAAATAGCGATGCCCGCTTTACCTTCTTTATTGTGTTTTGCAATATTTAAAGCTAAATTCATAGCAAGCGCTGATTTACCCATAGAAGGACGGGCAGCTAATATGATGAGTTCTTCTGGTTGAAGACCAGCAGTTAATCGATCTAGATTCTCAAACCCTGTATGTAGACCAGTGATACCACCTTTTTTATTTCTATTTTTTTCGGTTTTTGCTTTAACTTCTTTAATAACATCTGACATGATTGCAAATGCAGATGTTTTTCTTTTTTGTGCTAAAGCAAAAATACGTTCTTCAGCCATTGTTAAATACGAATTAGCTTCTGCATCACCTTTATAGCCTTCTTCAAGAATTTCCCCAGCTAGATGTATGACTTGTCTTTTTAAAGATCCGTCTTTTACAAGATCAATATATGTCTCTATATGAGCAGTTGATGGTACAAAATCAGCTAATTCTAAGATATATTTCATACCTCCAGATTTAACTAATTCTTGAGTCTGTTCTAGTTTAGAACCAACACTCGCAAAGTCGATTTTTAAATTTTCTTGATATAAATCTCTCATTGCTTGATAAATCATCATATGCGCATGATCAAAAAAATCATCTACATCTAATTGATCGATAACAGATACAATAATTTTAGGATCTAAAAATATAGCCCCTAGTACTGACTGTTCCGCTTCCTTATGAAATGGTAAACTCTTAGCCATAATTTAATCCTACTTTTCTACGATATGTACTTCAAATTGTGCTTTTATGTCTTTGTGTAATGTTACAAAGGCTGTATAAATACCCACTGAGTTAATTTCAGATTGTAATTCAACTTTTTTCTTATCAATCAAAATATGATGAGCTTGTTCAAATGCTTCTACAATTTGTTTAGTCGTAATAGCTCCAAATAGTTTACCATCTTGACCAATTTGTATACCAAGTGTAACTTTCTTGCCATCAATTTCATTTTTTAGTGATTTCATCAAGATTAAATGTCTTTGATTTTCTTCTAAAGCTTCTTGTTTTTCTCTTTTAAGAATTTCTAAGTTTTCATCATTTCCTGGTAAAGCTTTCTTTTGTGCAACTAAATATTGACCATATCCGTTTGCAACATCGATTACATCACCTTTTTTACCTTTTCCTTTAACATCTTCTAATAGTATGACTTTCACGTTTTCTCCTCCTTGAGCGTATTCTAATTCTATCATGTTTTTAAGATCATCTACGACTTGTTGTATGGATCTATTTTTTATTTGAGCTGCTGCTACACTAAAGTGTCCGCCACCGCCAATACTTTCTAATAATACTTGAACGTTTACTTTTTGGAAACTTCTTGCGCTTACACCAACTGTATGATCACTCATCCTTGAAATAGCGAAAGCTGCATCAATATCATTGATTTGTAGGGCTGCATCAGCAACCTGAGCTAATAAAATTCTATCATCATATATATCTTTTGTAATGACAAATGCAAAATGATCTAAAAAGATTTCTACATGATTTAGTAATGAATTAATTTCCATCGTTCTTATATAATCTTTTCTAAGCCATGTTTTTACCTCTGAAGTGTCTGCACCTAAATCTTTTAGTTGTGCAGCAACTTCAAATGTTCTAGAACCAGTTCTATATACAAAATTATTCGTATCTACAACTAAACCTGCATACATCATGGTTGCTTCTACAGGTGAAATATGAATTTCTTCATTCATGTTATAAAAACCTAATATTTCCATCACAAGTTCAATTGTTGATGATGCAGAAGGTTCAATAATCGAAAACATTGCGTTAAATCCTTCATCACCAACACGATGATGATCAATCACGATGATTTGTTCGGTTTTCGTTAAAACTTCATCGTTCATAATGATTTTAGGCGATTGTGTATCTAATATCATTAAAATTGATTGATTATCAAAAAGCTCTAATGATTCTTCAGTTGTAATCATATGTTCTAATAATTCTTTAATATCATCTTTAACAATATCTAAAACTTTTTGAACGGTTCTGTCTAGTTTGTCTCTATCAACGATCATATAAGTTGGCTTATTCGATGCTTTTGCCATATGATAACAAGCAATCATCGATCCAAATGCATCCATATCTGCTTGATTATGACCCATGATAAACACTTTGCTAGAGTTATCAATAAAATCTTTTATGGTTTGTGCATTAATTCTTACACCGACTCTTGAACTCTTACCTGTTGTATCATTTCTAGCGCCAAAATAACTGATTTTTTGATCTTGAATGTTAACAACAACTTGATCTCCACCACGTTTTTCAGCTAGTTCAACAGCATTTTGTGCATATACGCCAAGTGATTCATAATCAATATTCCATGATGCAATACCCATTGAAATGGAAACTCTTACTTTATTTTGATTTGAAATATCCCTGATTTTTTCAAGAATTTCAAATTTATTTTCTATCATTTTTTCTAAATTTTTACGGTAACACATTAAAAAGACACGCTCATCTGAATATGGTTTTAAATATCCATCATATAAATGAGCCCAGTCATTAATTGCAGCTAAGTACTCGCCTTTTAAAGAAGACTGTTCAGAAACATCTAGTGATCCTAATGCTTCATCTAAATTATCAAGATAAATAATCCCTAATGCTGGAATTTGTTCATTGTATTTCTTGTTTATATTTTCTCTATCAGTAACATTAAACAAATAGAAAAAATTAAAATCTGGTCTATAGGTCACATCAAAAACATCATTTTTTTCTTCTATTGTAAATTTAACTTTGTTAGAAGTCGCATTATTATAGAGTTTCTCATGAATCTCTTTTAACTGACGACCAGCTATTTTTTGATCAAAAATAGTTTTAGCATGTGGATTTGCCCATTTGATTTCAAATGTTTCATCACAAGCAATTATACCAATTGGAAGTTCATTAAACACTTCATCTCCAACTTGATTAACGTGATAAGAAAGCTTTGTCCACATAGAAAGTCTATTTTGTAAAGTTTTAATCTTTTGTCTAGCTTGATAGTTTAAATTAAGATATGTTCCAACAAAAACAACCGCAATACTAAATATTAAAAATAAAAAACTTAATAAATGTCCTGATGATTCAAAAGAAAAATAAGGTATATAAAAAAATATGCTTAATCCTAAAACTATAACGACACCTGCTAATAAAATCCATCGTCTCATCTGAATCACCTACTTTATCATATTATATCAATAATATGTTTCTTTTTCAATCAAATGTCTGTCTATAACGACTTATAAAAATTCAAGTTAATACTATTTGTCTTGCAGTTTATAATTATCATTTCTTAAAATGTTGATATTGATAAGCAAAATTAAAAAAATGCTGCGAAAATCGCAGCATTTTGATTATATTTTTTAGTCTTTAACGAATGGTAGTAATGCCATGTGACGTGCTCTTTTGATTGCAACTGCTAGTGGACGTTGCCATTTAGCTGATGTGCCTGTTACACGTCTTGGTAATATCTTACCACGGTCAGTGATAAAACGTCTCAATAATTCAACATCTTTAAAATCTATATGTTCAACTTTGTTTTGTGTAAAGTAACAAACCTTACGACGTCTTTTGAAACCACCGCCACGTCTATTGTTGTTTTGCATGTTCTTCCTCCTTAAAATGGTAGATCTTCTTCAGCAGCAAGTTGTTTTGATGTTTCATAAAACTCATCGCTGTCTTGCGTGCTTGTATCATTGTCAGTATATGTAGGTTCTGGTTGTACATAATCAGAAGGCGATGAATCACCTTTATTTTCTAAAAATTGTACTGAATCACATACGACTTCAGTGATATAGCGTGTGCCGTTGTCCGCTTCATATGTTCTTGTTTGAATACGTCCTTCAACACCTAAAAGTGCACCTTTTTTTATAAAGCGTGCTAAATTGTCTGCTTGTCGTCGCCATACGATACATGGTATAAAGTCAGCTTGTCGTTCACCTGACTGGTCCGTAAATTGACGATTTACGGCAAGCGTAAAGTTTACGAAGTTAATATTTGATTGTGTTGATTTAAGTTCTGGATCCTTAGTTATTCTTCCAACTAAAATCACTTTATTAATCATATTACTCGCCTTCCTTTACAACTATGAAGCGAATGACTTCTTCAGTAATTCTTACGACACGGTTAAATTCAGCAATTGCTTCTGGAGTTGCATTTGCAAGCAACCAAACGTAATAGCCTTTTCTATGATGATCAATCTCATAAGCTAAATCTTTTAGCCCCAACTCTTTAAGCTCTAGAACTTCACTATTATAGTTAACAAATATTTCGTTAAAGTGATTAACGATTTGTTTGATGTTCTCGCTTTCTACAGTTGGACGGATGATATACATAATTTCGTATTTTTTCATCTGTTCTACCTCCTTCTGGTCTATGGTCTTTGATAAGACAAGGATTATCTTACGCCAAATAATTATATCATAATATATATTATATTACAATGAAATCAAACATATTTTTTTATATCATTTTAAATAAATTTTTATAAATGTCTTCGATTGCAAGAAATATATTTTTTTCTCTTGAATCTTCATTAAGTTCAATATAAAAATGTTTAGGTTCTTTATTGATCAATATCGTATAGTATGCGATGCTATCCTTAGTACCTTCTTCTAATGAAGGTCCAGCATTACCGGTAATAGCTATACATATATTTGCACTGGTTTTTTTATAAATACCTAGTGCCATTTCGTATGCAACTTCTTTGCTTACTAGTGAATATTTTAAAATAGTATGTTCGCTAACGTCTAAAAGATCTATTTTTAATTGTTTATGATAAGCGACTATACTCCCTATTACAACCTTAGATGCATTAGGAAATCTGACAAGTTCATAGGTCAATGCGCCTCCTGTCATACTTTCTGCAAATGCTATAGTTAAGCCATTATCAAGAAGTTTACTAAAGACGTTTTCTTGACTCATGATAATTCAATATCCACAACAACTTCAACAAACTCACCATCAACATTTCTTAATACAGTAAGCTTGTGGATATCACCAAATTCTGCGCCTTCAAGTTCAGCAGCTAAATCTGAAATGGTTGTTACAGATTGATTATTTATCTTTATAATCAAATCGTATTTTTCTAAAACAAGATGTGCGTTTCTAGTTAAATCGAAATCAACAACAACGACACCTACTGGATTTGGAGGTAAAAGTGATGCTGAATTTTCTTCTAGGAAAATTGCTACTTCTTGAATTGTAACACCTAATCTTGGCATTCTAACGATTTCTTGATAATTTGCTTCTTTAAATCCTCTTACAATTGGTGCAATTTTATTTATATTTAATGCATAATTTAATCCATCTGCAGGAATTAAACCATCAGATGTTTGAACATTTGTAATTTTAGCTACATTTATACCAATTAAATCTCCATTTAAATTAAAGAGTGGTCCACCACTATTACCTGGATTTAATTCAGCATCATGCATAATCGCTAATCCATTGACACCTTCATAATTATATGTAACCATACTAACTACACCAACAGTGACATAATTAAATTTGGAAATATCTTGAGGAGAACCTATAGCTATCACTTCTTGTCCTTTAACTATTTCGGTAATCGTATTATCATCAATTGCAGCAACCGGATGTACTCTTAAAGCTTTTGTTGTTTCAATTCTAACAACTGCAATATCATACAAAGGATAAGTTTGATAATCAACGACTGGGATGTCATCTTGACCATTCCCAAAGTGGATTTTCATCTCACCACCATCTTCAACAACATGATTATTTGTCATCACATAATATCTTGTTAATCCTTCTTCAATAACTTCACTTGGATCTTCTGATACGACCAATTCTGATTTGTATATGATACCAGAACCATGTCCTGATTCAGTAATAACTGCAACCACAGATGGTTCTACTTCTGCAATCATATCAATTCTTAATTGTTCATGTGTTGATGGTGACTCATATGTAACGGTTGCTCTTGTTTGAATCGTACAACCTATAAGTGTTAATGTTAACAAGATTGTCATAATGCTTAATATTATTTTTTTAGTTTTCATACTTTTGGTCCTCCTAATTTAAATAATTGATTAGCGTTTTTAGTCGTTATTTCGCTTACTTCATCTAGTGACATTTGTTTAATTTCTGCAATCTTTTTCGCAACTTTTATTAAATAACTTGGTTCATTTCTTTTACCCCTATATGGCGATGGTGCTAGATAAGGGCTATCTGTTTCTAATAAGATGTGGCTTAAATCTATTTCTTTAACTATCGGTAATAGGTCTTTTGGATTTTTAAATGTTATAGGTCCATCTATACCTATATAATACCCTAGGTCAATAGCTTTTCTTGCATCATCTACATGTGATGAAAAGCAGTGAAACACCCCATATGCTTGATTTTTATAAGGTAGTAAAAGTTCATATGCTTCATCAAATGAATTTCTCGTATGAATAACAAGTGGCATTTGATACTTAATTGAAAGTTTTATTTGATCCATAAAACATGCTTTTTGTTTTTCAATGTTATCTTGTTGCCAATAAAGATCAAGGCCAGTCTCACCAATACCTACAACTTTTGGATGAGATAATAGTGGCTCTATAAAATTTGTGTCATTATCATCAACATATCCAGGATGCAAGCCCACAGTAGCATATACATGATCATAAGTTTCTGCAATTTTAATAGCTTCTAAACTTGTAGCTTCATCCATGCCAATAACAATGAGCTTTTTGATACCTTGTTCATATGCTCTTTGAATGACTTGATCTAAGTCTTTTTCGTAATCTATAGTATTTAAATGTAGGTGTGTATCAACAATCATATTATCATCCCTTTTAATATATCTATTTTATCATAATTTATGTAAAAAAAGAGGTAAATAACCTCTTGTAACTCACTTTAACATATTTTGATATATTTACCGATTGTAGACTGATTATCAATCAAATATATCTTGTTTTTTATGCTTGATGATCATGAGATAGATAGTATATGCTACCCCTATCAATATTAAAGCTGTTGTTGTCAAAATTGCTTTTGTTCCCAAAACAAATGCTAAAGTCGTCATTAAAATACCACTAAATATTTGCCCTATCCCGTCGATTTGTCCAAATGTGGACATGACAGTAGCTTTCATCTTTGAAGGGATTTCTCTGGCCAATATGCTCGTATATAATGGATCTAGGCCTTGTCTAGTCATTCTGAAGAAAAAGAAACCTAACATAGCTAAATATGCGTTTGGCAAATATGCAAAAATAATGAGTCCGATACTCATAAAAAGAACAAGTGCTAAAAACCACTGATAAACTTTTAAACCTTCTTTTACATGCTTTTTAATAATTAAAAGCATGATGACACCTAATAATGCGACTACCATATGCATAATACTTACGATATATATCGAAGGAAGATCACTAAAAATCGTCAAGGTAATTTTATCTAAAACTATATATTCTTCTAAGCGGTCTATACCTTCGCTATAAAGACCTAATAAAAATGCGGTCACTACAAATATTTTTAACATAGGATGTTTAAATATATGTTTTAGTCCTAACTTAAACTGATGCACCATAGAATGATGCATCACTTCTTTTAAAACTTTTTCTTTCATCACAAAAATTAATACGATACTCATAAGAATATAAAGGATTGCGCTTAAAAACATTGGTAGCCTAATATCGATAATTCCAAAACCTAAAGCACCGATAATCCCAAAGATAGTCATAATTTTACTAATCGTGTTTGCTTTTATATATGTTTGCTCAATATCTTTGTTATGTGTTCCATCAGAAACCCAAGCATCTAATGCTCCACTGATAAACGTATATCCAAACCCCCAAATGATTTGAGCAAGAAATATCCAGATAAACTTAAGGGTTAATAATTCAACCAAAAAACCTAAACCAATAATAAAATAGCCAATAACGACACTTAATTTTCTAGAATATTTATCAGCAACTAATCCTGTGGGTATTTCAAAAAAGATCACTGCTATTTCTAAAGCAGTTCCTAATAAGATGAGTTGATATGGTTCTAGATTTGCTAAATCAATACGATAAACAATGGCTGATGTCATCATCATTGTCATTGCAAGATTTAAAATCCCTATTTGGATGATGTATAGTTTTCTTGGATTCATAGATGCCCCTCAAAAAATTATTTCGTACTCCACCTATTTTACATGAAAACACCCAACAAAAAAAGAGGCTTTCGCCTCTTTTAAAAGTTTGTCAATTGACTATTCAATAATTTTAACTACTGAACCAGCACCAACTGTACGTCCACCTTCACGAATTGAGAACTTAGTTCCTTCTTCGATAGCGATTGGATGAATTAATTCTACGTTCATTACAGTGTTATCACCAGGCATAACCATTTCTGTACCTTCTTGAAGTGTAATTACACCTGTAACGTCAGTTGTACGGAAATAGAATTGTGGGCGATAGTTTGAGAAGAATGCAGTATGACGTCCACCTTCTTCTTTTGATAATACGTAAACTTGAGCTTCAAATTTTGAATGTGGGTTTACTGATTTTGGTTTAGCTAATACTTGACCACGTTCAACTTGTTCACGGCTCACACCTCTAAGTAATGCACCGATGTTATCTCCAGCTTCTGCGTAATCTAATAATTTTCTAAACATTTCAACACCAGTTACAACTGTTGATTTAGTATCTGTTAAACCAACGATTTCAACTGTGTCACCAACTTTAACTTGTCCACGTTCAACACGGCCAGTAGCAACTGTACCACGTCCTGTAATTGTAAACACGTCTTCAACTGGCATTAAGAATGGTTTGTCAGTTTGACGAACTGGAGTATCGATGTAGCTATCTACAGCTTCCATTAATTCTTGAATTCCACCAACCCATTTAGCATCGCCATTTAATGCGCCTAAAGCAGATCCACGGATCACAGGAATATCGTCACCTGGGAAATCGTATTCTGATAATAGTTCACGAACTTCCATTTCAACTAAATCTAATAATTCTTCATCATCAACCATGTCAGCTTTGTTTAAGAAAACAACTAGCTTAGGTACACCAACTTGACGTGATAATAAGATATGTTCACGAGTTTGTGGCATAGGGCCGTCTGCAGCTGATACAACTAAGATACCGCCGTCCATTTGAGCAGCACCTGTAATCATGTTTTTAACGTAGTCAGCATGTCCTGGGCAGTCAACATGTGCATAGTGACGAGCTTCAGTAGCATATTCAACGTGTGATGTATTAATAGTAATACCGCGTTCTTTTTCTTCTGGTGCGCTATCGATTGATGCATAATCTTTAATGTCTGCTAAACCTTTACCTGCTAATACTGTAGTAATTGCAGCAGTTAAAGTTGTTTTACCATGGTCAACGTGGCCAATTGTACCAATGTTAACATGTGGTTTTGTTCTTTCAAATTTTTGTTTTGCCATTTTAATAGTCCTCCTATTTTAAATTGATTTTTTTATTTTTTCCATCATACTTATTGTATATTAAATCAAATCATTTTGCAAGCAAGCGGATTAATTCATACCGCGCTTTTTCATGATTTCTTCCATAATTGATTTTGGTGTGCGATCATAATGACTAAATTGCATCATGAATGTTGCACGACCTTGAGTATTTGAACGAAGTGATGTTGCATATCCAAACATTTCTGATAGTGGTACGAATGAACGGATTGCTGCTGCATTTCCTCTTGTTTCTTGACTTTCCATACGTCCACGTCTTGATGTGATATCACCAATAACGTTACCAACATACTCATTAGGTACAACCACTTCTACGTCCATGATTGGTTCTAGTAGAATTGGAGCACATTTGTTTTTTGTTTCTTTTAAAGCCATAGAAGCTGCAATCTTAAATGCCATTTCTGATGAATCGACTTCATGGTATGAACCATAATGAAGTGTCGCTTTAATATCAATTGCTGGATAACCTGCAATAATACCATTTGGCATTGCTTCTTCTAAACCTTTTAGTACTGATGGAATGTATTCTCTAGGAATAATACCACCAACTACTTTATCAACAAACTCAAATCCTTTACCAGGGTTTGGTTCGAATTTAATCACAACGTGTCCGTATTGTCCACGACCACCTGACTGTCTAACAAATTTAGCTTCGATGTCAGCTTCTTGACTAATTGTTTCACGGTATGATACTTGAGGTTCAGCAACATTTGCTTCTACTTTAAACTCACGTTTCATACGGTCAACAATAATGTCTAAGTGAAGCTCACCCATACCAGCAATAATTATTTGCCCAGTTTCATGATCTGTAAACGTCTTAAACGTTGGATCTTCTTCAGCTAATTTAACTAACGCAACATTCATCTTTTCTTGATCTTGTTTTGTCTTTGGTTCGATAGCTACGTTAATAACTGGTTCAGGGAATACCATAGATTCTAAGATGATATCATCTTTTTCCATAGCTAGAGTATCTCCTGTTGTCGTATTTTTAAGACCTACAACTGCTGCAATATCACCAGCGAATACTTCTTGAATTTCTTCACGGTGGTTCGCATGCATTTGCAGAATACGACCAAATCTTTCTTTATTATCTTTATTAGTGTTTTGAACATATGAACCAGCTTTGATAGATCCTGAGTAAACTCTAAAGAATGTTAGACGACCTACATATGGGTCAGTCATAACTTTGAATGCTAATGCTGTAAATGGTGCATCATCATTTGAGAATCTTTGAATTTCTTCACCATCTGAATTATGACCTGTAATCGCAGGTACATCTGTTGGTGCAGGTAGATAATCAATAACTGCATCAAGTACTAATTTAACACCTTTATTTTTAAATGATGTTCCACATACAACTGGGAAAAATTTCACAGCTAATGTGCCTTTTCTAATTGCTGCTTTGATTTGATCAATTGTGACTGTTTCACCTTCAAGGTAATTCATCATCAATTCTTCATCAAAATCAGCAATTGCTTCAATAAGTTCCACTCTCTTTTGTTCAGCGATGTCAGCTAAATGAGCAGGTATATCAATGATTTGTGCATTTTCTTCGGCATTACCATCAAAATGGTAAGCTTTCATTTCAATTAAATCAATAACACCATCAAAATCAGATTCGGCACCAATTGGCCATTGGATTGCGTAAGCTTTAACACCTAAACGATTATGTATCGTTTTGATAGCTCTTTCAAAATCCGCACCAATTTTATCCATTTTATTGATATAAACAATTCTTGGTACTTTATATTCTGTAGCTTGTCTCCAAACTGTCTCTGTTTGAGGCTCAACCCCTGCTTGTGCATCTAATACTGTAACAGCACCATCAAGCACGCGCAAAGATCTAGATACTTCTACTGTAAAATCAACGTGACCCGGAGTGTCTATGATATTAATTTTATGATCTTTCCAGAATGCTGTTGTAGCTGCTGAAGTAATCGTAATACCACGCTCTTGTTCTTGAGCCATCCAGTCCATTGTAGCTGCACCTTCGTGAGTTTCACCTATTTTATGAATTCTACCAGTATGGAATAGAATTCGTTCTGTCGTTGTTGTTTTTCCAGCGTCAATATGGGCCATAATACCAATATTGCGCACCTTTTCTAATGGGAATACACGAGGCATAATTTAAATCTCCTTCTATTACCAGCGATAGTGAGCAAATGCTTTATTTGCTTCAGCCATGCGGTGTACATCTTCACGTTTCTTCACAGCTGCACCTAAACCTTGTGATGCGTCCATGATTTCTTTCGCTAATCTCTCTTCCATAGTCTTTTCATTACGTAATCTTGCGTAATTAATTAACCATCTTAATCCTAATGTTGTTTTTCTTGAAGCTCTTACTTCTGTTGGTACCTGATAGTTCTGTCCACCAATACGGCGTGAACGAACTTCTAATACCGGCATAATGTTATTTAATGCTTCATTAAATACTTCTATTGGTTCGCGTCCTGTAACTTCTTTAACGCGGTTGAACGCTCCGTATAATATACTTTGAGCTGTACCTTTTTTACCATCAACCATGATTGTATTAACAATACGAGTCACTAATTTTGATTGGTATATTGGATCTGGTAAAACATCGCGTTTTACAATGTGTCCTTTACGTGGCATCTAGTTCACCTACTTCCTTTCTTTTGATTGTTCATTTATAATATTTTTATTTTTTAGGGCGTTTTGCTCCATACTTAGAGCGTGCTTGCATACGGTTTGCTACACCTGAAGCGTCAAGTGTACCGCGGATAATGTGGTAACGAACACCAGGTAAGTCTTTAACACGACCACCACGGATCAATACGACACTATGCTCTTGTAAAGAGTGTCCAATTCCTGGAATATAAGCTGTAACTTCTGTTTGGTTACTTAAACGAACACGTGCAAATTTACGTAAAGCAGAGTTAGGTTTCTTTGGTGTCATTGTTGTAACACGAATACATACCCCACGTTTTTGTGGTGAAGTGTAATCACTTTCGCTTTTATGTAAACTATTAAATCCATAGCCTAGAGCAGGTGATTTTGATTTGTACTTTTTATTAGTTCTTCCTTTTTTTACAAGTTGCTGAATTGTTGGCATTTGCTTGTTCTCCTTTCCTTAACACATATCCATGTGTTTCATTTTTTGTTTTAAAAAATATTTTTGGCTTTAGTAAGCCAAAATATATAGGCGTTTCTTGTGTATTTCACACAGCGTTTTAATTATATAATATCTTTGATAGATTGTCAATGATTTTAACTAAAAAATTGTTTATTTTTTATAGTATTTATACATTTTTTACATAAAAAAACATAGATGTTTATTGATATGTCATCTATGCTTTACTTTTTTATGATGGTTCTTTAATTAGATGGTGTAAAACATTTAAAATAACAGATCCTGCTAAATTACCTAAAAGTACAATAATGAAGAATAGTAAAGTTTCTAATGTAAATGATTTACTTAAGAATATATAGACCATATCTGCGATACTATGTTCGAATCCCGCAATAATAAATATACACACTGAAAATATAACAACTGCTAATGCTGCACCTTGATTTTTAATTTTGTGATAACTATCTACTGCTAGATACATCATAAATCCACAAAATATCGCTAATACAAAGACTTGATACCATTCTTGATCAAGTTTATACATCATCAAGGACTCTGCTTGATTGATGGCTGCCGTTTTACCGGACAATAAAAAAAGACTTGATGTAAATAATACTCCAATGATATTACCTACTAATGTAAGTCCTACTAGTTTTAAATGACCTTTTTCATAAGGTAATAAATAACCCACTTTACCTGTAAATAAATTATATCCTTTTGAAACGATCAAAATCAATGCGAAACTAAATAAAATAGATCCTACAAGTTTATCTTGAGAACTGACGTATAATATACCACCAACACCAACAAGTATCCCTGCTATCACCGCTTTGATCAATGCTGTTTGTGTCTTACTCATTTCTTTACTCCTTTTTAAAACCATAGATAAACCCAACCAATCGATTGACGAGTTTGGCTGGTAATAATTTCTGCAAGAAAATAAATACTTTATATTTAAACCCTATGGTTTTATATATAGGCATACGATTTCTTTTTAATAGTTTATAAATAACTTTTGCTGCATATTCAGGATCCATGCCGTTTTGTTCGTCTTTTTCCATCACTGAGATTGATTTTTCAACTCGTCTTATGTAATGTTCGCTTTCATCTATGTTCTTTTTTCTATTTTTTGTAAAACTTGTTCTAATATCCCCAGGCATGACACTACATACTTGGATTTTAAAAGGTGCCAATTCTATATTTAAGCTTTCAGAAAATGCATTGATAGCCGCTTTTGAACTGCTATAAAATCCTTGAAAAGGTATAGCTAATCTTGCTGCTACACTGCTTACATTAATAATTTTAGCAGCATTTGATTGTCTTAAAAATGGAACCATTGCTTTTGTAGAGTGAAAAACACCCATAAAATTAACATCCATGATATATCTTGCATCTTCTAAAGAAGTATCTTCTATGCTACCTGATATACCCATACCGGCATTATTAATTAAGCAATCAATATGTCCTTCAATATCAAATATTTCTTGATATGCAAGCTTTAGTTGTTCATAATTAGTGACATCTGCTTGAATACTTTTAATATATTTATCATGGATTTTTGATCTTGATATGCCATAAACAATATATTCTTTTTGAGCTAAGTATTTAGCAATTTCTAGGCCAATGCCAGAAGATGCACCAGTGATGACAACTACTTTTGTTTTATTCATTAAAATCTTCCAATCCTTTAAGTACTTCTACAATCTTATCGATTGCTTCATCCATTTGTTCTTTTGTATGTGTTGCTGTATAACTAGTTCTAATTAAACATTCGCCTATTGGTGTAGCTGGTGGAACAACAGGGTTTACATAAACTCCATGTTCAAATAACTGATTACAAGCAATCATTGTTCTAATTGGCATATATGTATAAATCGGAATAATTGGCGTTTGTGATGGTCTTAATTCAAGGCCACGTTTTTTTAATCCTTCTCGCATATAATCAGCAATATCTCTTAATGCAGTTACTCTTTCAGGTTCTCTTTTTAAGATTCTAAGTGCTGTTAATGCTGCAGCAGCATTAGATGCAGGAATTGCAGCAGAGAAGATGTATGGTCTTGAATTGTGTCTAATATAATCAACAACATCTTTTTCAGCAGCTACATAACCACCAAGACTTGCTAAAGATTTAGAAAAAGTACCCATGATAATATCAACTTCAGCTTCTAAGCCAAAATGTTCTGCAGTACCTCTACCATGTTTACCCATCACACCAAGTCCATGTGCATCATCAACCATTACTCTAGCTTCATATTTTTTAGCTAGTCTAACGATTTCTGGTAGATTTGCGATATCTCCACTCATGGAAAAAACACCATCTGTTAATATTAATTTACCTTTATTTGGATCAGCTTTAGCTAATTTAGCTTCTAAGTCTTCCATATCACTGTGGTTAAATCTTACAACTTCTGCATAAGATAATCTTGTGCCATCATATATAGACGCATGATTTTCTTTATCAGAAAATATAATATCATTTCTGCCTGCAATTGCAGATATAATCCCTAGATTCGATTGGAAACCAGTTGAAAAAATAGTCGCATCTTCTTTGTTTAAAAACTCTGCAAGCTCTTTTTCAAATTGAATGTGTAGATCTAGAGTACCGTTTAAAAAACGAGATCCTGATACACCTGTACCATATTCTTTAGTCGCATTGATTGCGGCTTCAATAACTTCTGGATGAGATGCAAGTCCTAAATAGTTATTAGAACCAATCATAATCATCTTTTTGCCTTCCATTTCAACAATGGTATCTTGTTTCGTATTTAAGACATGAAAGTATGGATAATACCCATGTTCTCTAGCCTTCTTAGCAGCATCATATGTGTAACACTTCTTAAATAAATCCATAATTTTTCCTCGTTTCAAAAGCGCTTATGTATATTATATTATAAGTCGTCGTATTTTACTCAAAATATTGTCCATTTTAAAATGGGCATTTGAATGAACATATATCATTGTATTAAAAAACTTTGATTGTGTCAAGACAATATCTATAAAATCGCATTTATCTTTAGATAAATGCATAAAAAAAGCCTTTGGATAAAGGCTTATGTCTTATCAAGATATATTGACATCATTTAATTTTTCAATACTTAATTCTTCAGACACCGCTTTTTCGTCTTGTAAGGTTAATAATGCGGCTTTAGTTCCATAAATAATGGGATCTAGGTGATTTATCTCTGCATAAATGACACCTGCAAAATATGCATCACCTGCACCAGCTGTATTTCTAACTTCTATGACTTTTGTTTTAAGATGTTTAACCTCATCAGGACTTACATATAATGAACCTTCACTACCTTTTGTGATATATACTTCTTTGACACCTTTTGAAATGAAGTGTCTTCCTAGTGCTTCATCACTTAAATCTTCAGATCCAGCTAAATATTTCGCTTCAAGCAAATTCATCTTTAAGGCTTTAATAAAAGGATAAATTGTTTTTACTTTGTCTGCTTTTTGACATGAAATCACATCAACATAAATATCTTTTTGTTGATATGTACGTGCAATGTATTCCATGACTTCTTGTTTTAAATTTGTTTCTAAGACGATAATATCAGATCTTTCAAACATATTTTCTCGTTTTTTAACATCTTCAACATCTAGCATTTCAATCTCATCCATAAGTGCGATAGAAACTACATGATCATTTTCTTCATTTTGAATGGATATATATGATGGAGTTTGCTCAACCGTGATTGCAGATAATTTTAATTTGGCATTTTGAGCAGATGTCATGATCCATCTTCTTCCTTCATCTTTACCTAAAACCGTAAAAAGAGTCGTATCTACATCTAATCTAGCTAAGTTCTCAGCTATATTTCTTGCGACACCACCTAAAGATCTCTTTAAATATCCTGGATTAGAATCTCCTAAAATTAATTTATGTTTTGGATATGCAAATACATCAATAACAGATCCGCCAACGACTAATACTTTTTTCATGTTATCACCTGTATCTATTCTACCATTTTTTAAGCATTATTTCATATCAAAAAAAACACCCTAGATCGAATCTAGAGTGTTTATTCGTATTAGAAATCGTAATCGTCATCTTCTTCTTCATAAGAAGTGTTTGAACGATCATAATCAAATGCCTTATCTCTTAAAATACCTGTACCAGCAGGGATTAATCCACCGATGATAACATTTTCTTTTAAGCCATGAAGTTCATCTGTCTTACCTTTAATTGCTGCATCTGTTAAAATTCTAGTTGTTTCTTGGAATGATGCTGCTGATAAGAATGAATCACTTCTTAGTGATGCTCTTGTAATACCTAATAAGATTGGTCTACCAACTGCTGGACGCTTCATAGCTGCAAATGCTTTTCTGTTTTCACGTTTAAACTCTGCAACTGAAACTTCAGTACCAGGAAGTAAATCAGTATCTCCTTCGGTTACTACCGTAATTCTTCTTAACATTTGTCTAATGATTAACTCGATGTGTTTATCACTAATTTCAACCCCTTGAGCACGGTATACTTTTTGAACTTCTTCTAAAATATACATCTCTGCTGCTTCAGTTGAAACAATACGTAATAATTCTTTTGGATTGATAGAACCTAATGTCAATCTTTGACCAGCTTTAACAGCTGCACTTTTGCGAACAAGTGATTCAACGTTTGGATCAATTGTATATTTATACTCTTTATCATGTGCATCAACAATTGTAATAATTGATGTGCCTCCACGTTGACGATCAACAGATTTAACTTTACCATCAACTTCTGATAGTATTGCTTTACCTTTTGGGTTTCTCGCTTCAAATAACTCTTGAATACGAGGTAGACCTTGGGTAATATCTGATGCTGATGCCACCCCACCGGTATGGAAGGTTCTCATGGTTAACTGAGTACCTGGTTCACCAATAGACTGAGCAGCAACAACCCCAACTGCTTCTCCGACTTCAACTTTAGTGTTAGTTGCTAGGTTTCTACCATAACATTTAGCACATACGCCATTATCAGAGTTACATGTTAAGTTTGATCTAATTTCAAGTTCAGTAATGCCTGCATTAATGATTTCAGCACCAAGTTCTTCAGTAATTAAATCATTTCTTTGGACTAAAATATTTTTTGTTTTTGGATGATATACATCTTTAGATGAATATCTTCCGACAATACGGTCATATAATGGCACGATTTCTTTCGTGTCATCCATAACTGCTCTCATAATGACACCACGTTCAGTACCACAATCTTCATCAACTACGATAACATCTTGTGAAACGTCAACTAAACGACGTGTTAAGTATCCTGATTCAGCAGTTTTAAGTGCTGTATCGGTAGATCCTTTTCTAGCCCCATGGGTAGAAATAAAGAATTCAGATACGGTTAGACCTTCTCTAAATGATGCTTGTACTGGAACTTCAATGGTTTCACCTTTAGGGTTATTCATCAGCCCACGCATACCCGCAAGTTGCGAGAAGTTTGATGCATTACCACGGGCACCAGAATCACTCATCATGTAGATATTATTATCTTCATCAAACTCAGCCATTAAGCCTGTTTGAATTTCATCACGTGCTTCTTGCCATTCTTTAATAACTAAATCACGGCGTTCATTATTTGTTAACATACCATCTTCATACCATTCGGTAATTTGTTCAATTGTATGGTTTGCTTGTTCAATACGTTCTTGTTTTTTTGAATAAACATTGATATCAGCAAACGATACAGTAATACCTGCAACAGTAGAATATTTAAATCCTAGATCTTTTAATCTATCTAGCATCTTAGATGTTTCAGAGATTTGTAATTGTTTGAAGACTTGAGCAATAATTTGTGATAAGAATTTTTTCTTAAATGGTGATGGAACTACAGCTGTTACTAAGAAATCAGTTGGATTTGTTCCTTTTGCCATAAAATACTTATCAGGTGTTTGTAACTCTAAGTTTTCTAAGGTTGGTTCATTTAAATATGGGAACGAAGGAGGTAAGATTCTATTAAAAATCAATTTTCCTAACGTTGTTAATAAATATTTGTTTAATTGTTCTGCACTAAATTTTTGATTAATTGATCTAGGATCAATAAAAATTCTTGTATGCAGACCAATTTCACCATGTTGATAAGCTAGATAAGCTTCATCAAAATCGAAATAGAAGTGACCTTCATTACGATGTTTAATATGATGTTCTTCTAAGCGAATATCAGCGCGGTATCCTTTAAACGTACGATCATTTTTCTCTTCAATAGTTAAATAGTAATTACCAAGTACCATATCTTGAGAAGGTGTAACAACCGGTTTACCGTCTTTAGGGTTTAGAATGTTATTAGAAGCTAACATTAAAAGTCTTGCTTCTGCTTGTGCTTCATTTGATAGTGGAACGTGGACAGCCATTTGGTCACCGTCAAAGTCAGCGTTAAACGCTACGGTTACAAGTGGGTGAAGACGAATCGCTTTACCATCAATTAATTTAGGTTCAAATGCTTGGATACCAAGTCTATGAAGCGTTGGTGCACGGTTAAGTAGTACTGGATGTTCTTTAACAACCTTTTCTAATGCTGCCCATACATCATCATCCATCTTATCGTATTTAGAGTTTGCATTCTTCTTAGAACTTTGGTCATCGCCTTGCATTCTTTGAAGTTCTCTAAGTACAAATGGTTTAAATAAAGTGATTGCCATTTCTCTTGGAATACCACATTGATACATCTCTAAGTCTGGTCCAACGATAATAACTGAACGACCTGAGTAGTCAACACGTTTACCAAGTAGATTTTGTCTAAATCGACCTTGTTTACCACGTAACATATCTGATAATGATTTTAAGTGTCTGTTTCTTTCAACTGCTGCTTTTTTACCACGTTTAGCATTATCAAATAATGCATCAACCGCTTCTTGTAACATACGTTTTTCGTTCTTAGTAATCAATCTAGGTGCCATTTGTTCTTTTTGTTTTTTAAGACGATTGTTACGGTTTAGAATACGACGATATAAGTCATTTAAGTCAGTTGTCGCAAAACGTCCACCATCAAGTGCAACCATTGGTCTTAAATCTGGTGGAATAACTGGAATGACATCCATAACCATCCATTCTGGTTTGTTATCTGAGTTGTTAAATGCTTCAACAACTTCTAAACGTTTAATGATACGATCACGTTTTTGTTTAGATGCTGTTTTAAGTTTTCTTCTTAATGATTTAACTTCTTTATCTAAATCTAATTCTTGTAGTAATTTTTTAACTGCTTCCGCACCTGTTAAAGCTTGGAATTTAGAACCATATTGTTCAGTTAACATTGAATAATCTTGTTCAGATAGGATTTGCTTCTTTGTTAAAGGTGCAGTCCCTGGATCTGTAACGATATATGATGCATGATAAACAACTTCTTCTAATGATTTAGCTTTAATACCTAAAAGGATAGCTAATCTTGAAGGTGAGTTTTTTAAATACCATGTATGAACAACTGGTGCTTCAAGTTCAATATGTCCCATGCGTTCTCTACGTACTTTAGATTCAGTAATTTCGATACCACATTTTTGACAGATTTGGCCTTTATTGCCGCTTTGTTTTTTACCACATGCACATTGATAGTCTCTAGTTGGACCAAAAATTCTTTCACAGAACAATCCGCCTTCTTCAGGTTTTGATGTTCTATAATTGATAGTTTCATGTGTTTTTACTTCACCATATGACCATTGTCTGATTTCATCTGGTGATGCAATTCTAATTTTTAAATGTGAGAAAGTTCTAGAACCATAACCTTTACGAATCGGTTGTACATGACGTCCGATACGTTCAGTTAAATCCATGCCAAGTGCACTTTCAGAATCATCTAAAAGTTCATCTTCAATGATAGTTTCATCATCACTTCCAACTGCTAATTCTTCATGATGTTCATGTGCATGTTCTTTTAATGCATCAAATCCATAAAGTTCTAATATACCGTTGATCTCTTGACGCAAGATTAAATCATCTTCAAATAAATGATATAAACTGTGACGGTTAAAGTCTAAAAATTCTTTTAAGTCTTGAATCCCGGCATTTTTTAAGATCTCGATTGATTCATCACTAATGTTTAAATTTTCTAAGTATCTTGGTAGTGTGTAACGACGTAAAATTGATTTAATTTCTTCGTAGCTATCACCAAGTAGCATTGATAATTCTTTTAAGTTAAACGTATTAAAGTCTTCTAATTGATCAATACCTGCAAGTTTTAAAGCATTGAGAGCATCTTCTGATAATTTTAAAGATTCAACATGTAATGTTAGTTTTTCTTTTGCCATTAACGATACCCTCCTTTAGTAAATGTAGTCTTTGTATGATCGACTAAAGATTTAGTCGCTTCGTTTTCTCCAGTGTTTGCGTCGATTAATTCAACATATAACCCTAGAGATTGTAATTCTCTTGTTAATACTCTAAATGATTCTGGAATCGATGCTTGTGGAATTGGTTTATCATGTGTAATAGAACTATAAACCTTATTTCTACCAATCATATCATCCGATTTAATCGTTAACATTTCTTGTAGTGTATGTGCAGCACCATAAGCATATAATGCCCAAACTTCCATTTCACCGAAACGTTGACCACCATTTTGAGCTTTACCACCCATAGGTTGTTGTGTAACAAGTGTATATGGTCCTACTGAACGTGCATGTAATTTATCATCAACCATGTGTGATAATTTAATCATGTACATGACACCAACAGAAACTCTATTATCAAATGCTTCTCCTGTACGTCCATCATATAATGTAACTTTTCCATCTTCACCAAATTCAGCTAACATCTTCTTGTCTAATTCATAGTTGTATTTTTCTATGTCTGTCATTTCTTCAATTGGTTTAGAAGGTTTAATAGAATCTAAAGCTTTTTCTCTAGCTTCTTTCATGATTGACTTTAAGTCATGATCATTAAGTCCATCAAATACTGGAGTTGCAATTTTGATGCCTAAGCTCTTAGCTGCAATACCTAAATGGATTTCTAAGATTTGTCCGATATTCATACGAGATGGAACCCCTAGTGGGTTTAACATGATGTCAATTGGTGTACCATCAGCCATGTGTGGCATATCTTCTCTTGGTAATATTCTAGAGATAACCCCTTTATTACCATGACGACCAGCCATTTTATCTCCTTCAGAGATCTTACGTTTTTTAGCAATATATACTGTAATAGATTCGTTAACTCCACTTGGAAGTACGTCTCCATTTTTCTTAGAGAAATATTGGATGGATTGAACAATACCACCGCCACCATGTGGCACTCTTAGTGATGAATCACGATATTCACGTGATTTTTCACCAATGACTGCATGGATTAGTTTTTCAGATGGACTTGGTTCAAACACACCTTTTGGAGTAATTTTACCAACTAAAATATCGCCTTCTTTAACTTCACTACCAGGAATAACGATACCACGTTCATCTAAGTTCTTTAATGCATCATAACCGGCATTTGGTACTTCACGAGTAATCTCTTCTCTACCATTACCTGTTTTTAATTCTCTTGTTTCAATTTCATATTCATCGATATGAATTGATGTATAAACATCTTCTTTAACTAAATCCTCTGATAAGATGATCGCATCTTCATAGTTATAACCTTCCCATGTCATAAATGCCACGGTAACGTTTCTACCTAATGCTAATTCACCATGATCAGTTGATGGACCATCTGCGATGGTATCACCTTTTTCTACAAATTCGCCTTCTTTAACAATAGGTCTTTGAAGAACGTTTGTATCTTGATTTGATCTAAAGAAATTAATTAAATTAAATGTTTTACTATCACCCATGCCATAATCTTTTAATGTTTTAGCTGTTTGATATGTAAACTCTTGAGTTGGGTCAAACAATACATTATTACCAACGATAATTTTATCATCTGGTTTTTGTGTAATTGTTATTTTTGTACCATCTGCATAGGTTACAAAACCTGTAACATCTGCTACAATCACTGATCCAGAGTCTTTTGCAGCACGGTATTCAATACCAGTTCCTACTATTGGAGAATCTGTTTTTAAAAGTGGTACAGCTTGACGTTGCATGTTGGCACCCATCAGTGCACGTGAAGCATCATCATGCTCTAAGAATGGAATTGTAGATGTCGCAACAGATACAATTTGCTTAGGACTAACGTCCATATAAGTAACTTCTTCAAGGTCAAACATTGATGTTTCACCACGATGACGACCGATAACTTTTTCTTCAGTAATCACACCTTGTTCATTTAATACAGTTGCTGCTGATGCGATAACTTCATGATATTCTTCATCTGCAGTTAAATAATGGATATTTTCAGTAACAACTGGTTCACCGCTTGAGCGATCAACTTTTAAATAAGGTGTTTGAATAAATCCATATTGGTCTACTTTACCATATGTAGCAAGTGATGAAATAAGACCGATTGATGGACCTTCAGGTGTTTCAATTGGACAAATTCTACCGTAGTGAGAGTTATGAACGTCACGCACTTCTACACCAGCACGATCTCTTGCAAGACCACCGGTACCAAGTGCTGAAACTCTTCTTTTTTGAGTTAACTCAGCTAATGGATTAATTTGGTCCATGAATTGTGATAATTGTGAACTACCAAAGAAAGTTTTAATAGCACCAGCTAGTGGTGTCATATTAATGATATTAGAAGGTGTTGCATCAGCAAATGTTGTCGTTGACATCTTGTCTTTAATGTTCTTTTCTGCTCTTGCTAAACCAATTCTAAATTGATTTTTTAATAATTCTCCAATTAATCTTAAACGACGATTACCTAAATGGTCAATATCGTCAGTGTTTCCTAATCCATCATACATGTTTAGATAATAGCTCATTGATGCAACGATATCTGATAATGTAATATGTTCTCTGTCTTCTCTTTGATCATTACCTAAAACTTTAACTGGATAAATTCTTTCTGTTTCTTTATCTTTAACTGTAACTTCAATCATCTCAACGATAACGCCGCTACGTTCTTGTTCTTTTTCATAAATATCTTTAGCACCAAAGAAATATTTAATAACTTTTTCATCTAAAGATTGACGGCTTCTTCTTAAAATCGCAAATACTTCTTCATTAATTAAAGTATTTTTTGCAACTAAGACTTCACCAGTTCTTAAGTTAATGATATTTTCTTTTGTGTATAGCTCATCGCCACCATCAGGTAGACGGATTGCTAAAATTTCGTCAGGTGTTTCATTTTGTAAAGATTCTTCTTTAGGAATAACTTCTTTACGTAATGCATGACGATTTTCTCTTAATAGATCGATGATAGATTTAGTAATCTTAGTTTCTTTTGGAACTAAAACTTCACCCGTATTTGGATCAATGATATCAGTTGCAGTATATTGATTTTCAATACGTTGTAAAACGTCTAATTTCTTATTGAATTTATAACGTCCAACTGCAGCTAAATCATAACGACGACGTTCAAATAGACGCATACGAACAAATTCTCTTGCAGCATCTGCAGGAACTTTTTCGCCTTGTCTTAATTTTGAATATAAGTCGATAATCGCTTCATCGCTGTTTTTAGTTTCATCTTTATCAAAAGTAGCATCCATGTATAGTGATTTTCCAAACACTTCATAAATGTCTTTCTTTTTAGAAAAACCAAGGGCACGCATCATAGTTGTCATAGGAACTTTTTTAGATCTATCTAACTTAGCGTACATAATATTTTTTGAACCTAATTCATATTCAATCCAAGCACCACGTGTTGGGATGACTTGAGCTGAGAATTTAGTTTGATTTAATTTTTTGTCTAATTCACTCGTAAAATATGCACCTGCTGAACGAATAATTTGTGATACGACAACACGTTCAGCACCATTAATGACAAAAGTCCCTGATGGTGTCATAAATGGGATTTCACACATAAGAACTACGTTTTCGCGTACTTCTCCAGTTATTGCATTTTCAAGTTTTACACGAGCAGAGAGTTGTTTCGCATAATTGACATCTCTAATTTTTGATTCTTGAATGCTATATTTCGGTTCACTTAAATAGTGTTCTTCAAAATAGAGCTTTAAATCGCCATTATGTCCTTCAATGGGCGAAATATCTTCTAACAGTTCTTTAATCCCCTCATCTATAAACCACTTAAATGATTTTGTTTGTATCTCTATGAGGTCTGGTAAATCAATGTCATAGCGCATTTTTGAATAATTTCTGCGCTGTGCCTTTTTACCATATTTGACGTCACGATATTCCATATTCCACACTCCTATCGTATTTGGAAATCACGTATTTCTACCGTTTTTTTTAACAAAAAAACGATATTATGCATTTAAATATATTATCATATATTTTGTAAATAGTCAATGATAATAACTACTTTCTTGACAAAAGAATCCAGTATCCCTTATCTTTTACAACAATTTCGCAATTTGAGAATAATGAGACTAATTTGTTGTAGGTTGAGGGTGCACCTTGTTTTTTTTGAATCACACAGTAAAAACTTCCACCTTTATTTAAATGTTGGTATGCTTGTTCATACAAACTAAAGATTGTTTGTTTGCCCGCTCTAATCGGTGGATTTGTGATGATAAGATCTGCATTAATATCACACGCTTCAAAAAGATTGCTTACTTTGATGTTTGCGTTTGTGATTTTATTTAAATCTTTATTTTTTAAAGATAGATCAACCGCTCTAGGATTGACATCAAACATAAAAATTTCTTTATCTGGATATGTTTTTGCTAGATATAGACCAATTGGTCCATATCCGCAACCCATATCAATAATCGATTTTAACGACGTTTCTACCTTAACATGTTTAAGTAAAACATGTGTCCCATAATCTATTTTTTCCTTACTAAAAACACCACGATCTGTATAAAATTCTAGCTTCATATCATTGATATAAATAGCTTTTTTCTTGATGTCGTGATCAAGGTTTTTATCTTCAATAAAGTAATGACTCATGTGACCCCCTATGACGGCGAAAAAACCCGAGATCAAAATCTCAGGTTATGATTCACTTAGTTAAATATTATTTAACTTCAACAGTTGCTCCTGCATCTTGTAATTGAGTCTTTAATGCTTCAGCGTCTTCTTTCTTAATCTTTTCTTTGATTACTGCATCTGCAGTTTCAGTTAATTTCTTAGCATCTGCTAAGCCAAGACCTGTAACTTCACGTACAACTTTGATAACAGCAATTTTATTTTGACCAAAAGTCTTAAGAATTACATCGAATTCTGTTTGTTCTTCTTCAGCTGCTGCACCTGCTGCTGCTGGAGCTGCTGCTACTGCAGTTGGGTCAATACCGAATTCTTCTTTTAAACCATCTACTAATTCTTTAATTTCTAATAATGTCATTTCTTTTAAAGCTTCAATAAAAGCTGCTTTTGTTAATTTAGCCATTTTATAATTCCTCCTAATTAATTTTTTATTATGCTTCTTCGCTTATCATGTTAAGTCCAACTGCTAATTCTCTGATTGGAGTTAACATACCAACTGCTAACATTGTCAATAGTGTTTCTCTTGATGGCAATGTAGCCAATTCATTAATCATGTCTAGATCTGCGTACTTACCTTCTACGATACCTGCAGATAGTTTAACAACTTTGCTTTCTTTAGCAAAATCATAAACAATTTTTGCAGGAGCAACAACATCATCATAACTGATTGCTAAAGCTTTAGGTCCAACAAATGTTTCTGCTAATGCTTCGTATCCAGCAGCAATCGATGCTCTTCTTGTAATGTTGTTTTTGTAAACAGTAACTTCACAATTTGCTGCTCTTAATTGGCTACGTAGTTTTGTAAATTGTTCTACTGATAAGCCAGGATATTCAAAAGCTACAACTGTTGCTGCACGACCAAGTTTATCTGTTAGTTCGCGTACGGCTTCTGCTTTACGTTCAATACTTGCTTTTTGCATGAAATGCCTCCTTTTAAAATAAAATCTCTCTTGAGCCGAAAGACAAAAGAGAGAGAGAAAATCAATATTCTTTCACCTCGGTAGGATATTAAGTCATTTGACCCCTACTGTCTTTGGCATCATTTAGTTGTTTAATTCTTTGTTGTTATTTAAGTGAATCTAATAAAACTTTAACACCAGGTGCCATACTTGAAGTAATGGTTACATTCTTCATATATACACCTTTTACTGTAGCTGGTTTTAATCTAGCTAAAGTATTATAAAGTACTTTGAAATTTTCAATCAATTTATCGTTATCAAATGATACACGACCAATTGGTGCATGAATATTTCCTACTTTATCAACGCGGTATTCGATTTTACCATTTTTAATTTCGTTAACAGCTTTTGTAACATCCATAGTTACTGTTCCTGTTTTAGGGTTTGGCATTAAGCCTTTAGGTCCTAAAACACGACCAAGTTTACCAAGTTGAGCCATCATATCTGGTGTAGCTACCATGACATCAAAGTCAAACCAGCCACCAGCTATTTTTTGGATTAAGTCAGCATCACCGACGAAATCTGCACCAGCTGCTTCAGCTTCTTTAGCTTTTTCACCTTGTGCAATAACTGCAACTCTAGAAACTTTACCTGTACCGTGTGGTAAAACGATAGCACCTCTTAAGTTTTGTTCTGCTTTTCTTGGATCAAGATTTAAACGGAACGCTGCTTCAACAGTAGCATCAAACTTAACGAATGAGGTCTTTTTGACTAAATCGACTGCTTCTTCGATTGCATACTTTTGATTTTTGTCAATAAGTTTTGCTGCGTCTAGGTATTTCTTTCCTCTTTTCATATTCTTCCTCCTAAAATGTGGTCTAGCGGGATATCCTCCCACAATTTAGATAGCTAATCATCTAAATTTTTAATCTACTACTACGATACCCATATTGCGTGCAGTACCTTCAATAATTTTCATTGCTGCTTCTACAGTGTACGCATTTAAGTCAGGCATCTTCTTTTCTGCAATTTCTTTAACTTGTGCTTTTGTGATTGTTGCAACCTTATCCTTCTTAGCATTACCTGAGCCGGCTTTAATGTTTGCAGCTTTCTTTAACAAGTCACTTGCAGGTGGAGTTTTTGTTACAAATGTGAATGTACGATCATCGTAAACTGAAATCACAACTGGAACAACAAAGCCCATTGAATCTTTTGTTGCTTCGTTAAATTGAGAACAAAATGCTGGAATGTTAACTTGTGCTTGACCAAGTGCTGGACCGACTGGTGGAGCTGGGTTAGCTTTTCCTGCTGGAATTTGTAATTTAACTATTTTTACAACTTTTTTTGCCATGAGACACAACCTCCTTCTTTACATAAGTATGTGGTATGAATATTATTCTTCCACTATGGTGTGTTTTCACACGCGATATAATTCTATCATTAAGATAGTCAAAAGTCAACCAAAATCGACACTTAATTATTTTATTTTTGCTCCAAATGGTAATAAGGCTAATTGAGCTAGTTTAATCCACTGTAAAGCAAACGGTATACCGATGATGGTTACTGCGAAAAATAGCGCTATACCTAGATATCCAAGTGCCATTTCCCAACCCACTAATATCGCCCAAATAATGTTTGCTATTGGGTGTTTATCAAAATTGAGTTGAACGTTTTTTCCAAATGGTGTTAGAACAATTTCTGCGAATTTAAAACATTGTCTAGCAAATGGTATACCAATAATAGTAATTGATAAGAAAATACCTAGAATAATCCATAATAGACTAGCTAAGAGTCCCCCGAAAATAAACCATATAATGTTACCCAAAAGTCTCATCTGTATACCTACTTTCTTTTTAACATTATAACACGATACAAACTTAAAAAAAAGATGTAGACTTTTTATTAAAAGCTACATCCTTCATCACTACATGAAGCGTCTTCATCTTGATTTTTTAATGTCTTTACTGGGTGATCTTCTTGCCATATTTGATTTAATGCTTGAATAAAATATTCTGTTTGTTGTGCACCTGACACACCATATTTTCTATTGATCACAAAAAACGGTACACCTTGAACGCCAACTTTTCTTGCTTCATCGATTTGAGCATCGACTTCATCCTTGTAGTCGGTAGATGTTAATACCTTTTTAACTTCTTGTTCATCTAATCCTACTTCTTTTGCAAGTTTGATTAATGTGTCAATATCTGATAAATTCTTTCCGTCTGTAAAATAAGCTTTCATCAATCTTGTTGTTAGTTTTTCTTCTAGATTTTTTGTGTTAGCAAATTTTGCTAAACGATGTGCATCAAATGTGTTAGTCATTTGAATGATGTCATAGTTATAAGTTAACCCAACTGATTTAGCGTTTTGTTCAAACATTTTAAATCTATCTTTTGCTTGTTGAGGTGTCATGTTGTGTCCTTTTGCAAAAGCTTCATATGCACTACCTTCCATTTGTTTAGGCGCATAAGGATTAAGTTGATATGCTTTATATGTCACTTCAACTTCATTTTTGTGTTCAAACTTATTTAATGCTTCTTCAAATCTTGTTTTTCCAATGTAACAAAATGGACAAGCAAAGTCTGACCAAATTTCAATTTTCATATATAATACCTCCATTTCACTTCACTATTATAACAAATATTTTTTAAAATAAAAGCAATTTTACTTAAATTTTTGTATTTTTTTAACAATTAGTGCTTTTTGTCCATAGACTATGCTAATTAATGATACTATATGATTGTAAAGGAGACGATAACAATGATTCATCCATTCCACCAAGAAACTACGATGCATATATCTTCTATTGAATTACTTACATCTAACATAGAAAAAGCCAAAGCTTTTTATATAGATTTATTAGGATTATCCATACTAAATGAAACATCTTCTTCTATCGATTTGGGCACATCCAATAATCACTTACTTATTAAGCTTATTGAAAATAAAGATGCTGCTAAAAATAATAAGACCTTAGGTTTATATCATTTTGCTTTATTGTTATCGAGTAAAGCTTATTTGGCATCTGTTTTATACCAATTATCTACGCATAATTATCCTATCACCGGTTTATCAGATCATGGCGTTAGTTTAGCTATATATCTTGATGATCCTGATGGAAACGGGATTGAAATATACGTGGATAGAGATAAATCCATGTGGCCAACTCAAAATGGACAGATTGAAATGTATACTAAAGCACTTGATTTAAATGATCTTATGAAAAGTCTTCCGAAAGAACCCTATGTAAACATAGATCCAAATACGGTGATGGGCCACCTTCATTTTCATGTTGCTGATCTAGATCAAGCAAAAAATTTTTTTGTTGATGTATTAGGATTTGAAATGATACAAAACTATTTTAATTCTGCGCTTTTTATATCATCTAGTAAGTACCATCATCATCTTGGTTTAAACACTTGGAATAAAGGTGCTTCCTTAAGACAACCATCAGATGTTGGATTAATTTCTTATCAGTTAAACATTCCAAAAAAAGACTTTTTAACATTAGAAAAACGATTATCTAAAGCAAATGTTCCGATTACAAATAACAATGCCATTAAAGATCCTTTGGGACAAACCGTTTATATCACAGTAGTATAAAAAAAGCCGCAATTCAAAGATTGCGGTTTTACTTTATAAATTAATTTCTTTTACCTCATGTGCATCAAGTTCTGTAGGTGTTGCACGACCGAATAAGTCAATATTAACAACTACTTTTTCTTGATCATTATCAACTGTTGAAACTTCACCTTTTAAGCCAATATATGCACCAGAAATGATTTCAACTGTTTTACCAACAAGATGATCATATGTTGGTTTAGAAATGATACCAACCTTTAATAAAATTTGATTGATTTCATCTGTAGCAAGCGGAACTGGTTTAGTTCCTCCACCTGAAGATCCTAAAAACCCTGTAACTCTTGGAGTATTTCTTACAACAAACCAAGACTCATCAGTAACTTCCATTTCCACAAATACATAGCCTGGAAATAGTTGTTTAACCTTCTCTTTTTCTTTACCGTCAGCTTTCTTTTCAATAACTGTTTCTTCAGGGACAACGATTCTATATATAAAATCATTCATGCCCATACTTTCTACACGTCGTTCTAAGTCAAGTTTGACGGCATTTTCATAACCTGAATAGGTTTGAATAATATACCATCTGACCTTTTGACTCATAGAATGCCACCTAGTAGACGAACAATTAACATGTTATATAGTAAGATTACACCCGTTAGGACAAATAAGAAGATTAGAACTCTTGTTGCATTATCTAAAAATTTTGGCCATTTTGCCCAAGAAATTTTTCTAAGTTCAGGAATTGCTGGTAAGAAAAATGGATATATAACTAACGCTAGTCCAAATAATGAAATGATGAATAGAACCCATGCAAAAATGAGACCGTTATTGCCTTCACCTAAGATAGGGAAATCTTCTCTTATTTGTAAAAGTGTATTACCACTGATAATCATTAATGCTAATGCAGCAGATATCGTAGCTAATATACCTAATAATAAATTCTCCCATTTATATTCTGTTGTTAGAACTTCTAGTAACTTACTTTTTTGTTCTTCATTTTTCTGTTTGATTGCCATATAAGCCTCCTATTTACTTTCCTTATGTAGTGTATGCTTATTACATCTTGGACAAAATTTTTTAATCTCAATTCGCTCTTTTTGAGTTTGTTTATTTTTTGTCGATGTATAGTTTCTACTCAAGCATTCTGAGCACACTAATATTATTTTTTCACGCATTAAAAAACCACTCCTTGTGGTCATTTATAGCAAGTGTATTTTAACACTTATAAATGACATAGTCAACACTATTATTTATTATATCACATTTTTATATTTTTCTTTGATACGAAAAATAGCATTATATATTTTTTTTGAATCACAACATAAATTTTTTGATATACGTTTGACTGCTTGTTTTTCTATAAAATAAGCTTGATAGATTTGTTGTTCAAATTCTGAGCAGTTTTTTATAAAATCCCAAGGATCTTCGCTTTCATAGTATGCAAAGCATTCCATAAAATTAGAGTCCTCATATAATAGATATTTGGGCAGCTTACTAATCATTTGATAAAAATGTCTTTTTAAAATCAATTCAAAATACCTTGTAAAGGTCTTGTTTTTTGATTCATCAAATGTTTGTGCAGCTTTATATAAAATCAGTATACCTTCTTGGAAAAAATCTTCTTGTTCTTTTTGATCTATATTTAAAAGGTGTATACACTTCCAAATGAATTTTTGATATTTTTGATAGAGGAAATCAAAAGCGACTGAATCTTCTTGTGTTTTTATTAAATACACAAGTTCAAAGTCGTTCATGATTTTATAAATCATATCAAATCATCTTATACATCATGAGTGCTGCAGCAACACTCACATTTAGAGAATTTATTTTCCCAAACATAGGAATTTTAACTAGCATATCACAATTGTTTTTAACCAACGGTCTAATACCGACACCTTCATTGCCTAAAACAACTGCAAGTGATTGATCTAGTGGCATATCATCATAGGTAAGCTCTGTGTTTCCGTCAGTTCCAACAACAATGATGCCTAGTTTTTGTAAGTTCATGATGGCTTGATTGATATTAGATACTGAGATTACTTTCACATGTTCAATCGCACCAGATGATACTTTAGCAACGGTTGCGTTTAACTGAACCTGTCCTTTTTTACTCATAATGATACCTGAAAGTTTTGTTGCTTCAGCTGTTCTTAGGATTGCGCCTAAATTGTGTGGATCTTCTAGACCATCTAAAATTAGAAATCTTTGTTTAACATTTTGATCAACAACTTCTTCAAGCGTATAGGTTTCATAATCTTTAACATTTGCAACCAGACCTTGATGGTTTTGTAAATCAGTGAGTTGATTTAACTTTTCTTTAGAGACAAGTTCATATCTAATTCCCTTCTCTTCTAAAAATGCTAAAAACTTATGATCACTAAATTTTTGATCAACATACATATTAAAAATAGGTCGTGATGCATAAACAGCTTCTCTTATAACATTTTTTCCGTAAACGATCATTTTGATCTCCTCCAGGGTCATTATATATGTATCACTGATTTTGAATCCGAAAATCTTTTGAAAAAATGGAATGAAAAGGCGCTTTTGCGCCTTTTATTATTGCATATCTGCTAATTTGTTTAAAATAGTTTTAATAAATGTCTTAATCCAACCATACATGTTCGTTAAAACATACATCAGTGGGAAAGTTGCTTGCGCTAAAACTACTAATAATAAAATTTGCGGTACAGTCAGTGGTGCAGCAAACATGATGTCTTGTTTCCAGAATGGTGCAAAATCGAAGAAATGCGGTGTTAATAACACTAGGAACAAGAATATACCTACCATAAGGATAAAGAGTGTTCTACGCATCTTATTAAACGGTTGAGAAACTCTAAATAATACTGTTAGCGAAGTAACTGTAGCAGTGATAACAATTAATGTTGATACAACGACTGTATCCATCTCTAATGTTCTTTCAAATCCAAAAATAATTAAGCTATTAATCATAACTACTAAAGCACCAGGTAAGGCTGCTTTAATAATGTTGAGCAAGAATTTACCTTTAACTTGTCTATTGTTTGGTTCTAACGCTAAGAAAAATGATGGAATACCGATGACTAAATAATCAATTAAGACGAGTTGTGATGGACTAATTGGATAATATCCAGATCTTATAATTGCTACAATAGCTAATAAGAATGAGAAAATAGTTTTCGTTAAGAATAATGTGGATACTCTTTGTACATTATTGATAACTCTTCTACCTTCACTCACAACTTTAGGCATAGATGAGAAATTCGAATCTAATAAAACTAAATGTGATACGTTTCTTGCTGCTTCACTACCAGAAGCCATCGCAATCGATGTGTCAGCTTCTTTTAACGCTAAGATGTCATTGACACCATCACCAGTCATTGCGACTGTACGTCCGTTATTTTTAAGTGATTCGATTAATAGTTTCTTTTGATGTGGAGATACACGACCAAAGACTGTGTATCTTGATGCTGCTCTTACAACTTCTTTATCGTGCATACCTTCAAGAGAAATAAATTTATCTGCATTTTCGATGTTTGCTCTTTGAGATATACGAGATACTGTTTGTGGGTTATCTCCAGATATAACTTTGACATCAACATTATGTGATCTGAAGTATTCAATCGTTTCAATTGCATCAGGTCTAATTGTATCTTCAATCATAATAAGTGCAATTGGTGTCATTTTTCCAACTAATTTATTATCTACGATATCTTCTTTTGTATGTGCTACAACTAATACACGATAACCTTCAGATGATTGTTTGTCAACTTCAGATGCAATTTGACTAAAATTTTCCTTAACGACAAACTCTGGTGCACCAATCGCGAATGTCCCGTATCTATCAAATTGTACAGCACTGAATTTTCTTGAACTTGAAAATGGAATAAGTTCTTTAAATCGATATCTTTTTGCAGTACCAAATCTTTCTTTTAAAGCTTCGGTTGTTAAATTCGTATCATTTTGAGCATTGATCATTGCTGATACAACATTCTTTAAGGTAATACCAGTTTCATTTTTATATTCAATAATACTTTTTACAGTCATTGTACCATCAGTGATGGTTCCTGTTTTATCAAGGCAAAGTGTATCTACTCTAGCTAACATTTCGATACAATATAATTCTTGAACTAATGTGTTATTTTGAGCAAGTCGAATGACCCCTACTGCTAAAGCCATAGAAGTTAATAAGAATAACCCTGATGGAATCATACCGATCATTGCACCTGCAGTCTTAATCACTATTTGTTGATATTCTGGACTTGCAAGTTGTTCTGTTATTGATATACCTGGTGCCCAATTAACTTGTGACCACATGAGATAAAATAACGTCGCTGCTAGGGGTAGAATTAATGCCCCTACAGTTCTAATAATAATTTTTAATGAACCTAATAAATCTGATTCAGGTTTCTTATATTTTTTAGCTTGGCTGGTTAATTTTTGAATATAGATATCTTTACCAACAGCTGTTACTTGTGCATGACATGATCCTGAGATAACAAATGATCCTGAATATAAGGTATCACCTTTATGTTTAATAATCGGATCTGATTCACCAGTTAATAAAGATTCATTCACTTCTAAAGTGCCTTCTCTAACAACTGCATCGGCTGGTATTTGTTTTCCTGAACTTAAGAATAATATATCATCAATAACAACATCAAAAACACCAATTTCTACTTCATCACTATCACGTTTTACAATAGCGGTTGGAGCAGATAATAGTGATAATTTATCGATCGTCTTTTTAGCTCTAATTTCTTGAATGATCCCAATAGTAATGTTTGCGGTAATAACACCCATGAATAAAACGTTTGTTATACTTGCGCCAACTGAAATTAACCATGCTGCAATACCAAAATTTAGAAAGTTAAAAAACGTAAAGATATTTGATGTGATGATTGTTGGGATACTTTTTGAACTACCAGTATCACTAATGTTTGCGAGTCCTGCCATCTGACGAAGTTCAACTTCTTCACTGGTTAATCCTAATTCAATATCTGGATTATATCGTTCAACAACAATGTCATCTCTAGTCTTTATCTTTTCATCTACTTTTAGACTTTCTTTTGGTTCATCATCTAATGGGACATGAAGGCCAAGTGGATCACCTTTCATCTTAATTAAATCTTCTTTGATGATTGTTTTAGGTCCCTTTTTCTTCTTTTCTTTATCACCATCAAGAAGTTCATCTAAGTCTTGAGATTGTTTATTAAGTTTTTTATCAACTGTCTTTTCCATTTTAATCTCCATCCTCGATATACGTGATTGCTTTTTCTATCAATTCATCACAACGTTTCAAATCTTCTAAATATAGACTCCCGATGAGTGCTTCAAAACCTGTTGCATGATGATATGTCTTTGCATCAATATTCTTTCTACCTGGACCACTAGAATTGCGTCCGCGTTTATAAAGCGATATTTCATCTTCAGATAACATATCCTTTTCTATAAAATAAGTCATAATTTTAGCTTGTGCTTCACCTTTAGTGAACTTAATCGCCTGTTGATGTAACTGATTAACGCTTGTTATTTTTTTATTGATTAGGTAATTACGAATTTTTAATTCATAATATGCATCACCTATATAAGCTAAAGTTAATCCGTTCAATTACATCCATCCTCTTTTACTTAATTCGTCTCTGATTTCATCTGCCAATTGGAAATTCTTAGCATTTCTTGCGTGTTCCCAATCGCGATACATAATCAACACTTCATCTTCTACTTGAAATAACGGCATAATGCCTAACACTTCAAGAATGATTTTAACGCTTTGGTAAAGCACGCCTAAACGTTTTAAATCTTTTTCTTTGTTTATTTGTTTTAATACATCATAGATAAGCGTAATGACATTTGGAATATTGAAATCATCATCCATGATCATTTCAAATTCTTTCATGATTTCCTCGTCAGTTTCTCCTAATGTTATCTTTTCTAAAGATAGCATTAAAAATGCTTTTTTAAGCGTTCGTTTTATTTTATCATATTCTTTAGCAAATTGTATCATCAAATCTTCACTATAATTGATCGGTTGACGATAATGATGATTAACCATAAGTAATCTAAATGCATATGGATCATATGCTTCAAGTAAATCTTTGACAAGTGTAATATTTCCTAATGATTTACTCATTTTAACTTGATCAACATCAAGTCTACCCACGTGCATCCAATATTTAGCTAAATGATGATGATCATGTGCAACTGTTTGGGCAATTTCATTTTCATGATGTGGGAATTTTAAATCTGATCCTCCACCATGAATATCAATTTCCGTATTAAATATTTCATGATTCATCACAGCACATTCAGTGTGCCATCCTGGTCTACCTTTTTCCCAAGGACTATCAAAAGACAATCCGTCATCGGTCTTTTTCCAAATGCTAAAATCTCTTGGATCTTCTTTATCAGATTCTAAATCAACTCTAACACCAGCATTTAGTTCATCGATGTTTTGCTTGCTTAATATACCATAATCATCTACATGACGAACTCTAAAATAAACGCCACTTGGTGTTTCGTATGCTACACCTAAATCAATTAATTCTTGAATATATTGAATCATCTCTTCGATAAATTCAGTTGCTTTAGGCATTTCATCTGGAAGTATGCTACCAAGTGATAAAGTCATATCAATAAACTTTTTAGTGTATGTATCTGTCAAAGCTTTTTCAGACATTTTTAATTGCTTTGCTTTATCGATAATTTTGTCATCAACATCTGTTATGTTTGAAACAAAATGAACGTTATATCCAATATGGGTTAAATATCTTTTGACAACATCAAAAAAGATAACAGGTCTTGCATTACCTAAATGAATGTCGCCATAAACCGTAGGACCACAAACATACATATTGACCTTTTTATCTTGATGTGTTTTAAATAGTTCTATTTGATTTGTTAATGTATTATAAATTTTTAACATATGTATGTGACCTCCTCTTTGTTTTATTATAATAAAAATTAGCAAAAATAACAAGAAAACCACATACATTTGTCCATTTTTATGATTTGGCTTTATAAAAGAATAAACCACACATTTAACTGTGTGGTCTTTTGTTTTAAATAAGCTTTCTTAAAGCATCTAAAATCTCTACCATCGCCCATGTATCTTGCTTACAATATTCATATAAAGATTGATATGTTTTTTCAAATGTTTTTTTATCCATAAATGGAAAGTTTGCATAAGCTACGAGTGCTTCATTTCCGTTTTTGATAGATAGATCATCATATTTTAAATGTGTGAAAACCGGTAATACTTTTTTGATAGAATAAGAACCGTTTAAGTCTTCATGATAATATACTATACCACTTATATCGTCTTTATCTACACCTAAAGCTTCATAAAATTTTTTATTCCCTTTTAAAAAATGCATTAAATCCACAAGTCTTAAAATCATATCTTCTAATCTTTGTTTATATTCTGGAAATAAAATAGCCATTTCTTTTAATCTTGTTTGTTCAAAAGACTGATTATAGACCATAATTGACCCACCATCATCTTTAATGATATCTAACATTGATTCAACAAGTTCTCTTCTTAAATCATCATGAGTTTTTGCAATATATCCATAATTATCTATATCTTTATCACAAACTCCAGGTTCCTTCTCAATATGAATCGAATATTGAAATAAAGACTGTGTATAAGGTGTTTCGCCCTTAAATCTAGGAAGTGGACAAGGAAAAGTCTCAAAATCAAGGTGATAAATCGGATAATTTAGTGAGTCAATCGCAAGCTTAATTTTGTCTTTTCTTATATATGGTTGATGTGATTCCATCACATCTCTTTGAATTCTATTATTATCTCTATTAAGCCAATCTTTAGGTATATCAAAGGCTGAAAGATATCCTTGGTTGATTAAGTCATATTGTTCATGTTTTTGATCTTGTTGATCTTTAAATCCATGATGTGAATCTAAGTAAGTGAAAATAGAATTTTTATCTGGAATCTCTTTATAACAAATCGGATAAAAAATGCATTCTCTTGAATCTTTTCTTTGACAATGCTTACCTAATGGTACTGGATTAGCTTGCATGTCATCAAGTCTTTTAATAACTATTTCAATATCTTTTTCTACAATAGGCATCATTTTTTTGGTAAGAGATGTAACATCAATAAATGTCATTAAATGATCCTTATATATTGGATTATTTTCTTCATCTACTTCCCCATCATGTACATATTCGCTATTTAAAACGCCTAAATAATATTTAATTTCCTTTTTAGTATCTATTGAATTTTCTAAAACATATCTTTGATAAGCAATATCATATACATATCTTCCAACATCAGATAAACGATCTTTTAATTTAGCTACTTTTTGATGATAATATTTATTAACATTTAATCCTAAATCTTCTCTAAGATGTAGGTTTCCTTCATCGCTATATTCAAAAACATTTAGTTTTTCTTGATCATATTTAAAAGTTAGATCAATAAACTTTTTAGAAGTGGTTGCTTTAACTTCAAAAACTCTAATCGTATCTTCATCTTCTTGATAGCCATCCAAAAAACAATAGAAATTAAATCCATCTTTTTCATGTGAGAAACGCTTTTGTTTATATGTATCTAAGGCATAAATAGTTCTACCCTTAAATTTTTTATCTATGATATGACCACTAATCATTTCTAATTCATTATAATATTTAAGCATCGTTTCAAGTTGAGGATTTTCTTTTATAAGCAAATCTTCATCTTTTTCATCAATCATATCATTTAATAAAACACTCATTTTTTGATGATTTTCTTCGTTCATTAGAGCCTCCAAATCATCTTCATCAGAAAAAGAGACAATCGCTTTGTCCTTTTCTTTATAAATCTCATCAAGTGCAGAAAATCGATCACATCTTATGTAGTTAATAAATCTTGTTTTAGATAATAACATATCATCACCACTTTCATTTTATCATGAGATGAAAAAAAATACGACACCGAAGTGTCGTATCAAATTTATGCTTCTAAATATGAATCCATCCAGTCGCTATCAAAATAATCTGTTAAATCAGTTATTGTGTCTACGATATCTTCTTCAACTTTTGATTCTGCATTAATCATGATATGTTTAGTGCCATAGACACCTTTATCACTTACGATTTCAAATCGATCAAAACCAAACACTTGTGAAGCTTCTAAGATGACATCATCTGCTATTGTTAAATTAATTTCACCATCACCGATTCTAACAAGGTTATTAGAAGGCTTATTTGACTCATAAAAACCAATCAATCCACCGATTCTATATTGTTTTGTCACAGGTTCTTCAAACTCATTTTTTTCATGATTTATTGTGATTGACCCACTATAATATCCTTTTTGAACATCATTATTTGCTCTACCTACTAAGCCACCAACAAATAACTGGTAAATACCTTTTTCAGTATCTACTAAAGTGTTATAGTCTACATCAATGTCAATGTTTCCAGTGCTAATAATTTCTGAAAGTTTAGCGCCTGACACGTGTTGTGCTACAACGCCACCAATCATTTGGCTAACATCATCATCTCTAATGTTTGTCGCTTCAGTTACGAAATTAATATTTGTTTGGCTATATACTTGACTAATCACTGAATCAGCACCTAATAAAGCAACCGCTCCACCAATTTTAATTCTACCAAATGTAGATGTTGTAACATCAATATCTGTATTTAACACTTCAACATCTTTCATAACACCTTTATATTCAGCAGCTACTGCTCCAACATAAGCTTGAATCGTAGATGATGTTGTAAAAACAATTGATGAATTTTGAATCACTACATTTTCAATTCTAGCTGTTTGTGATGTCGCATAGGCTGTAACAATACCAACTCTAGAAGAAGTTGCTGTCACTAATGGTGTTTCTGATGTTCCAATTGTTACATTATCAAAGGTAACATTTTTAATGACGCCTGAAGATACATATCCAAACACACCAGTATACATTGTGATACCTTTAAAATTAATATTCTTTAATGCAAATCCATTACCATCAAATGTACCACCAAATGCAGCATTTGATGCATTAAATGGTGATACAAATTCTTCACCAGAAAAATCAATATCTGATTCTAAAATAAATTTGCCATTTCTGTTTTCTTTCATTTTCATAAAATCTTCAACACTACTAATCACGATTTCTTGATCTGTTAATGTTGTAAATTCATATGAACCTACTTCAACTGCATCTCTATCTATAGTTACAACCACTTTTAGTGTAAAAGTTGTCGTTGTTTCTAACCCATAAAAATAGATGCCAAAGTAATCAATTGCTTCTTCCATAGTTTCTTGATTTCTTATGTTTCCTTCTTCATTATGAAGATATACAACAGTTGAACCGGTAATTTCTTTGTTTGGATCATCAACTTTAAGGTCGAAACGAATACTTGTTTGTTCAACTTGAACATTTTCAAATGTTACAGAAACTTCAGTTTTGTTGCCACATGATACTAAGACAATTGCAAATAAGAGTATCATCACAATGCTGCTTATTTTTTTCATAAGTCACCTCTTAAACGTTTAATGGTTTGATTGAGTCTATTTAATACAATAGTTTTACCTAATAATGCAAGTGATACAGGAAGACTCGGACCATGCATATCACCTGTGGTTGCGATTCTAAGACCCATAAATAATGGTTTACCTTTTGTTTCAGTGTCTTTGCCTGCTCGCTTTATGAGCGCTTCAATCTCTTCAGCAGTAAAACTAGAAGATTCTAAATGATTTTTAAAGGTTTCTAATAAAGTCATACTTTGATTTTCTACTAAAAACTCAAAAGCCTCGTCATTAAGTTCAAATTCATGATGGAAAAATGCTTGATATAGTTCAACGATTTGTCCAATATAACTCATACGATCTTTAAAAATCTCAACTAAAAGATTTAACCATGAATCACTTGGAATTTCGATATTCGCTTTTTCTAAAAATACTTTTGATTTTGCTGCAAGTTCTTCTGTTGATAACTTTTTAATGTATCTGCTATTAATATATGCTAATTTATCTTTATCAAACATTGCTGGTGCTTTAGATAAGCGTTTTGGATCAAATTGTTTGATGATTGTTTCTTGATTCAATATTTCTTCATTTTCAGTTGGAGACCAACCTAACAATGATATGAAATTAAACATCGCTTCAGGTAAATATCCCATAGATTCATATTATGAGATGAAC